>Ga0208614_1000205_pt1 | contig 19817 bp, 35 predicted proteins | sample CryBogCBE23Jun09_FD_184554 | JGI IMG/M metagenome (GOLD analysis project Ga0208614, IMG submission 184554) | Freshwater microbial communities from Crystal Bog, Wisconsin, USA - CBE23Jun09 (SPAdes) | ecosystem: Environmental > Aquatic > Freshwater > Lake | place: Crystal Bog, Wisconsin, USA...
CATAAACAGCATTAGTGCTTCCTGGTGTTGTTTGGTCAATAGTGGCAACAGTTCTTGTAGTTCCTGTAGAAGATACATATAAGTTTCTAGCATATGTTCCATCTGAACCTTGAATCAATATACCTTTGCTTGGAGCAGCTGAACCAGTTGTTCCCACCGTGTTGTTAAGTCCAGTAGTGTTAGTGGCAATCGTAGAAGAGTTAGCTTCAGTCATATTAAGAGCTGAAGCTGTTGCTTGTGTAGCTGCAAATGATGTATTAGAAATAGAACCTGATTTTATGTTTACATCAAGAGCGTTTGTAGTAGAAGTCAAGAGGTTACCAGAACCATCAGCATTTCTTACTGTACCAATAACTTTAGTTGTTTCTGCAGATAATGTAGCGTTAGTAACTGAACCTGAATCTGTAACTGTATGAAGGTTTGTTCCAGTAGCTTGAGATACTGATAAGCTACCTTGGTCAGAAGCTAGTGTGACTGGCAACGAAGCAGATTTAGTAGTTTGTCCTACTGCTATCGCTGCACCATTAGAATCAGATATATTAGCTGTAGTAGATAATTGACCAGTGTTTGTTACTTTTACTGGGACATATGTGTTTCCACCACCAGCCGTGCTTAATCCTACTATAGAAGAAGTTGTAACAAGTGAGTGGTTGTTAGTAGTAATTGTGCTTCCAATAGCTACTGAATCACCTATCAATGCATTTGGTTTAAGAACTGTTTGAAGTCTAAATGTAGTCTGGTTAGTAGCTCCGTTAGTATATTGTATTCGGTAATACTGTGACCTAGCAGGAGATTTGAATGTTTGACCTTGGTTTACACCTGTTCCTGGTGTGAATGAGAATGTAGAAGAATCGTCCCAGTTTGTGCCGTCCATTGAAAACTCAATAGCGAGTCCTTGTGTGGCTGAAGCTACATTTGAATAAAGAATTACAGATATAGAAGAATATGGAAGTACGCTTGTTGAAGTTCCTGTATATGTAGCGTTTGCTAATAGTGTAGTTGTGGTTGAGTTGTTAGAGTCTACAACACCTAAGCTTGTAGTTGCAAGTTTACCGTTAGGGTCTGTTAGTAATACATGTGCATTACCGTCTGTTCCCTTACCACCAACTGCGTCAATCTGTGGAAAACTAGTCGTATTGTAAACTGCACCATCTGTTCCAGCTGAAGATATATCTGCATTCAAGTAATATTGTCCGTTATATAATCCAGAACCTATTCCATTGCCAGCGTTATCATAAGTAGCACTTGTTTGGTTTCCGTATGAATCTATTGTAAGTGGATTTAAGACGCTTGAAGAGTTTTGTCCTAATGCAACAGTGCCAGTAGGAGTAGATACAGTTTGACCCTTATTATATTGAGTTCCACCACTACCACCAGTTGTAGATACTAACAATCTACCAGTTGCTGGGTCAGCTAATAACGGAACTACGGTTCGATTATCTACATAAGATAAACCAGCTAAAAATGGTTTTCTATTATCATCAAATGGTATTCGTTGGTGGTTGGGTTCCAAAGTTTGCTCCTAAATAAAAAAAAGCCTCCTACGGCTTATGCGACCTTTTTAATATTATACATCTAATAATCCAATCCTGCTAGTCCATAACTACTTTTAAGCCTATTTTCTCTCATATTTAATTCGTGTTCACGCTTGCGTTGGGCTACTTCTTGTAATTGAATAGTTTTTTCTCTAGCTTTTAAGCCGTCTTCTAATACTTGCGTATCTACCTGTAGCTGATTTTTAGCCGATTCTAGAGCGTTTATTTCGCTATTAAGTATATTTATAGCTTCTTCTTTTTCAGCGGTTTTAGCGTCATATTTAGCGTTTATACGAGCAATTTCGTCTTCTATTAAGCTTGAATCCTGCCTTGCTTTATCTATTTGTTGTTGTACTCTTACTAAATCTATAAGCAACTGTTTTTTTTCAGCTAATAACTTTTCCCCCTCTATTTTAAACTCTGTTAAATTAACATTTAAATCAGCAATAGTATCGTTAACTATATCTTGTTGTTCTTTAAGATATTGTTTGTTATCGTGTATTTCTTGTAATATATTATCTCGTTCTTTGCGTAATCCGTCTACTCTGCCTTGTAATTTGTTGGCTTTTGCTTGATATTTACTAGAATTATCTTCAATAGAGCTATATTCAGCTTCTCTTTGCTTTATTTTAAGGTCATATTTTTTATCTAGGTCTTCTAGCGTATTATTTCCAACTTGTATATTAAGATTTACACCAGCTAACTGCTTTTTCCGTATAAGTACTTGTTTGTCAAGCACTTTTATTTGCATTCGTAAGTCTTTTTCTTGTTTAACTAAAGAATTAACATACTTTTCACGCTCGTCAAGTAATTCTTCCCGTTTATCAAGCAGTTTTGCTCTTTGATTCAACTCCACTTGGTTTTTCCTTTACTTGAGCGTTATATTTGCTAACCACATCTTCTTTGCCCACAAAGATTTGGTCAATAAGATTCTTTTGTAGTTCTGGGTCTGTCCAGTTGCCAGTTGCAAATAGTACCTTATTATCTTTAGCTTGTTGTTCCGCTTTTCTTACTGCTATTTGTTTAATAAGGTTTTCAATCATAAGGTCGGCTTCGTAAGCTGGACATAGCTTCGTTTCTCCAGGCTGTAAAACTACTACCTGTGGGGGTCGTTTAACAACGGTATCTTTGTGTCCAGGATAGTTAGAAAAAGTTTCAATATCTTCAGGACTAGCAAACTGGTATTTAAGAGCTAGAGTATCTATATTTTGTATAGTTACAAACTCGTGTGGTTCGTAGTATTCCCGTAGTCTTTCGCCTAAAGTTTTAGTATCAGCACTTGCCTCTGCTCCATAATATGCGTTATTGTCCATTTTTCCCTCCATTAAGATTAGTTAAATCGCTTTGATTTAAGTTCATAGGCTCAATATATCACAAAATAAAAAGAGTCGCAATTAGCGACCCTTTGTATAGTTTTTGTTTTACTAGTAAATTGTGAGGTAAGCTAGGAACTCTGCACCTGCTGAAGTAGTTGAATTACTGTAAGAAGTAGCAATGTTTTGCTTGTCTGCGTCAGCACTTCCTACTAGCTGTCTTACTCTACCAGCTTGTCCAGATGTTGCTGTTAGACCGATAGATAGACCTGCCCATACTTGGTTAACTCCACTTTGGTTAGAACCATCAAACTGTAAAATACAAAGTCCCTCTGTTTGTATCCAACAATAGTTGTTTGCTGATACTGGAATAGTGTTTATTCCTGCTACTCTTGGGTTAGCTGCTGTAACACTGTTTGGTGCTATTGAAGCTACTAAACCAGACCAAGGTGAAGCGTCTAAATTAACTACAGATGTTGTGTCTAAACTCTGAACTATTGGTTCGTATAAAGTAATTGTGCAAGTACCATTAGCAGCAGTTGCTGTATTACCTTGAACTCTATAAGTTGTTCCCTTACCTGTTCCAGATAAAACGCTTATTTGTCCATCAGCAAATTGGTCCGTAGTTGTTGCTGTTCCTGGAAGTGTTACCGTAACAGTAAGAGAAAGTGGTCCAGCAGTAACAGGTGCTGCGACACTAAGTCCGTAGTATGTTGTTACTGCTGGAAATGCACTAGAAAGAGCTAAACCTGCAGTTACATCACTAGAACCTATTTGTGCATATCTGAACATGCGACCATCTTGAGCAACTCCTTGAGCTCCTAAAATGTCTTGTTTTGTTAAAGTTGTAGTTCGTAAATCACTAGAAGTAAGTTCTCGTAAACTATTCTGCATATTTGCCTTTCTTTATTTACTAAGCTGCTGTAGTTACATTAGTCCAAGTGGTAGAACCATTGGTATTAACATAAAGACGAGTGCTTGTTGAGCTACCGTCAGTTCTCATATATAGGGAACCTTGTGCAGCTGAAATAGTCGGTGCTCCAGAACCTGAATAGATTCCTAATGTACCAAATAATGTACCACTAGGAAGAGTAGTAGAACCTGCAACAACAAGTGGTTCATTAGCGTTTAGTCTAACTCCATTTTGTCGTACAGCTGATATGTATTGTCCTAAATCTTGTGTTGACATATTTTACCCTTTCCTAGTAAGCAATGTTAAGAACAGTAGATACTGCTCCACTTGCTTTAGCCGAGTTAGCTACACCAATTACTGCAGAACCAGATACACCTGTAGTTCCTACAGTTCCAGAAGTTGCACTTTGTGAAAGTCCATTTCCTGCTGCTGGTGTTGAGCTATCAACTTTTACATTAGTAAGTCCTTTAACCTGAACCCAAGCAAATGCGTAGTATCCAGATGTGTATGTGTAAGGAACAGCTAGAACACCAGCTACCTGTGCTAGAGAAGTGTTAGGAACTATTGCCCAGTATGGGTTTTGAATTAGGTTAACTGTGTCTGTTCCAGCAACTAATGCTGCTGTGTTTTGTAGTGGTTCACTCTGTGCTAATAGAACAGTAATGTTACCACTTGCAGCTGCTGCTGTGTTACCAATAATTCGGTAAGAAGCGTAACCATTAGTTGTTGAGTTTACTTGTAAGTAGCCACCAACAAATTGGTCAGCTGTTACAGCTGTTGAACCGTTTACTACTACTAAGCTTGTAGAACCAGCTGATAAAGCTGATGTAGAGTTAGTTGTAGATAGTGCTAAACCTGTGTTGTTTGTTAACGCAGGAGTAGTCAATAGTGTTCCAGGAAGAATGTTAGAAGTTCCTCCTAGGTTTGCGTATTTAAACCATCTTCCATCTTCAGTTACACCTAAAGCACCAATTTGCACCTGTGCTAGGTCTTGTGAAACTTCTGAAGTGTTGTTGGTTGTGTATACACTGTTTAAGTCTTGTTCTGTGAGAAATCTAAATCCTTGTTGCATAGTATTCTCCTAATTTCCTGTTATTCCGATTAGCTTACCGTTACGGCGAGGCTGTTCGTCTATTAAGTTACCGAGAAGAATTACAACACCGACTTGTCCTAACTGGTTAATTGAAGACATTAAGTCCCTAAACTGAAAAGCTGAAGGGAATGGTACATCTTCATAGAAACCTGCCATTGATTCAACATTGCTAGAAATATCTCGTAGTTCTGCACTTCTTTGTACTGCGAAATGTAGGTACTTTTCGTTAATCCAGAAGAATGTCTGGCTTGTAGCTTTATCGTCAGCTACCATTGGGCGACCTCTCCAAGTTAGAGAAATAAATCCACCTGCACCAGAAACTTGAGCACCCTTGATTGGAGCCATAGTTCCCATAGGAGTTTTACCATCTACTCGGTCGTAACCCTGTACTGCAGTAGATTCGTATCTAGCAGAAAGCATAGGTTGCATTAGCCCTTCAATGTAAGTCCAGATAGCTTTAGTTGTAAGACCAAGTGTAGGACTTTCTGTTGTTGAGGAAGCTGCACTAACATTGTCAAACTCTGAAGACAAGTAAGAAAGTGTAATTGTTCCGTTAGTTACTGATGTTACATCAGCGTCTAGGAATGGGTAAGTAGTTCGGCTAAGACCACCGTATGTTGGTGCGTTAGTTCCGTTGTCAACTATGTTACCTAGTCCGTCAAAGGCTTTACCAAGTCCAAAACCGTAAAGTTCTGTACCGATAGCGTCTGCCATTGAGATTTTTGCTTCGTCCATTTTAGCTGTTAGAAGCTTAATAACTTGTGATTCGGTGTTACCGTTCACTGCTGCTTCTATGCCTGGAATGACTATGCTTTGATATTGACCAGTGATGTAGAATGTCATCTGTCTGGTGTTATTTGTTGCAGCCGTACTAAATGTGTCCATTCCGTTGAATGCACCACCAGTGTTGCTGAACGCAGTTTGGATAGGTACATTGTATGATATACCTTCCCAGTCAATCGTATTACTCAAAACCTTGCTTGTGAAGACATTTGAGTTAGACACATTGTCTACCAAAGTAGGCAAAATGTACTGATAGGTGATATCAGTAATACGGTCTGTAAATATCTGTCCTGCCATTATAGCTCCTTTTAATTGTTATTAAAAAAATAACAAGCCTTTCGGCTTGCTACCTTTTCTGTACGAAGTATAATATCTTTACTTTTTACTGTCAACTTTTTTTACTAGCGTTACTTTTTGGTGTAAGTTTGTTACTTTATGTTTAAGTACTGCTTTTTCTATAAGCCTACTAGCACTTTCATAATTGTCTGGTAATGTTGAGCCGTGTATTTCTTTTACAATCTTTTGTGCTTCGTCAGCGGTTAATAGTCCTGTATGTTCTAATAACGCTACTATAATTGATACGAAATTATTCATCTATATTCTCCCTTGTTTATATAACCTATAAATATCTTGCATGCTTGAACCTCGTGGCATAACTTTGCGTACTTGGTCTGGGGCTGCACCTTGTTGAGCTGAAACTGCCTTGGCAACTTCTTCTCGTTCTTTTTTTACTTCATTTTTAACAGCTGGTTTCTCAGATGTAGCGTTACGAACTCGCTGATAGAAGTATTTGTCTGCAGCGTCTAGGAAGCTAATTCTAAATGTTCTACCCTCTCGGGTGTACTTCTCGTTAGTCTTTTTATATATCTCATATATTTCGTTAGAAGTCTTTACTGCTGGGTCGTCGTTAAAGCGTGGGTCGTCTTCCTTATATTTAAACTTAGGTAAAGTACCGTTTTTTTGTAGCCGTTCTATGTCGCTAGATATGTCTAAAGCTTCCTGTCGTTGATATTCGGCTAATTGATTCTGTTGTTCTTTTTGTTGGTAATCAGATAGTAATTGACGAGCGTTAAGTTCTTGAGCTGATAGACTTTGCGTAAACTCTAATTCATCTCTTTTACTTCGAAACTCAAATGTTTCTGGTAATTCTTCTGCTCTTTTAACTTCAAAGATTTTATCTACGCCTGACTTGGTGTGTCCGTAGGCTTTAATTGTTGGGAGGTTGTCAAAGATGTATTGTTGCCAGCTTGGAAGTTTAACTGGTTCTGGTGCAGGCTCATAATCCTCTTCATCAACTGGTTCTTCAACCTTATTTTCTTCTGTTTCTGCAACCTCTTCAACTTCTTTTGATGGTTCTTCTTTAAGGTCTTCGCTCTGCTTAACATCTTCTTCCTCCTTAGGCATTGCTTCTAGTATCTTATTAACTTGTTGAGATAGTGGTCTATTACTATCTAATACTGGCTTAGCTTCCTGTTTTTCAACGGGAGCTTCGTTAACAACTTCTGTTACTTGTTCTTCTGCCATGTGTCCTCCTTTTATTTAATTGTACTAAAATGGTCTAATTTGTCCAATGTTTGGCTGTGGTTGAGGTGGTCCCGCTGGGTTTAGGTTTGGAGCGGGAGCTTGCGGTTGTGCTGTTTGTAAAATGCTTTGTATTGGTGAACCTTGTGGCATTGGTTGAGGCATACCTTGTGGCGGGGCAACTGGTGCTTGTGGCATACCCTGTTGTGGAGGCATTGCAGGATTACCCATAGGCGGTTGCCCCATAGGCATTATAGCAGGTGCAGGATTCATATTCTGTTGGTAAGGTATCATTGTTTCTTGTACCTCTTGTGGTAACGGTTGTTCTTCGCCTTGTTCTACCATGCTTACATTTTCTAAAGCGGTTCTTACGGCAAGGCTATCTCGCTCTGCTTTAATAAACTCAATAATGTTATCTTGTATCTTCTTCTTTGCTTTAAAGAACTCGTCGCTAATCATTAGCTTACGCATTTGTTCAATGTACTGCGGAGTTGGGTTGTTACGAAATACTGGCTTTTTACCTGCCATTAACTCTGTAAAGTCTACGATAGCTTCACGACTAGCCATGTTATCAGCAATATCCATAGCAAGTGCTTCTGGGTCTTTCTTGAACTTCATAAAGTTATCGTAAAGCTTCTGTGGTTTTTCCATGTGCATTAGCTTGTAGTAGTCGTATGGACTGATTAAACCTAGTTGTGCAGCGTTCTGAGCTACGGCTTCTTGGCGTTGCTTATCAAATGGTAAAGTTGTACCCTCAGCAACATTAACAGTAATACCTTTTTCAATCTTATCTCGGTGCATTTCAATAAAGTCAAAATTACCGTCCCCACCGTTAACAGTTGCATAATGCTTTTCGTCATACCATACACACATCATCTGTGTTAAAAAGCGGTAATAGCGTTCCATAGAGCTTTCTATAGCTCGTACTATCTTGTCTTGTCTACCACTAGCTTGGTTCTTAATCATCATAGCTTGAGTAGCAGTCTTAGCTAGGTCTTCGTTATCACCTCTAAATTGGCTAGGTGTACCTAAAATGTTATGAATTGTTTGGCGGTTATCTGCAACCATAGCGATTGCTTGTTGGCTGACAATCTGCGGTGGTAGCTGTGCAACTACATCTCTAACGCTTTGACCTTGCTTAGTCTTAACTAAAAGAAGTTGATTAGGGTCGCCAGTAAAGTTCTGTACATCTTCGCTACGCATAGCGTGTGCGTCTATAACCTTAAATCCGTTAGCAGTAGCTATGTTGTCTACATTTTGTCTACCTATCTTATTCAATACATCTTGTTGTGATACGGCTTGTTCTAATGCAGAAGTTTTATCTAACCAGTTACTACCGTCATTCATTATATTAAACGAAATAAATGGCTTTATAGGGTTGTCTAAGAAGTTTTCGCCCTGATTATCGTATAACCAGTTAGGATTCTTAAACTTAGCTAATACTAGGTCGTTTGTGTACCATGCAACAGCTTCTTGAGGTTTGTGGTCTTTGTCGTAATAAGTAAACCAAACTTCACGGTAAACTATTTCAGCAGTAGTGTTCTTTGGTCCTTTGCGTTCTATAGCGAAGCTTCTTAGTATTTCCTTTTCTTTATCAGGAAACTTAGCTATTAAACCCTCAATGGTATCTTTTAACACATGGCAAATAAAACGAGGGTTCTCGCCCATCTTAGCGTTCTTATCAACAATAATATGATTAGGGTCAACAACCTCGGGTATAATCTCGCCTATTTCTCCGTAGAGCGGGTCCCACCTTAATTTAAGGAAGCCAACATATTTACTTAAAGTATTGAGTACCGCACTTTCCATTTTACGGTTAAGTTCAAACTTCTTACTGTGTTGGAATAAATAGCTCTCTAAGTCCTTAGCAGCCACTTTGGCTTCGTCTGTATCGTGAGCTGGGTAAACTTCCGCCTGCGGTGCTCTAGCCGTTACATAGCTTAATATAGCGTCAATGCCTACAAATATCTCGTTGTCTATATATGGTGTTTGGTGTCGGTATAGCTTGTGTTCTTGTAGGTGCTTACCCTCTAACATCTGTGCGTTCTTTAAACGCTTGTTCTTTAGGTTGTATTGATTAGCGTCATCATAATAGTCCATTGACCTGTTGATTGCTTCACCTAAGCTTTTAATGATAAACTTATCATCTACATCATCTAATCTAAAAGCAGGTATAACTTCTATTACGCCGTCTTTGTTAGCTAGTGTATCTAAATTGTAATCTGATAGGGGTTGTGTAAAGAGTTGTGGGTTCATTGTTGTCCTTATGAGTTAATAAACGGCTCTATAAGTCCTTTTTTGTATGATATCACACTATGTTCTTAACTACAATTAACACCTTAGAGTTAAGCTATTGCAAGTAAAAGTTATAATTTCGCTTGCACCCGTGGCAATAGAACTCTATCCAACCCATGTGGTCGGGTATTTCCCTAGCTGGGTAGCCCTCGCCCATAAAGATTACAGCTATATCTCGGTTAATGCTAAATATGTAGCTTCGGCACCTAATACAGTAATACGGTAGCTTAGTGTCTAGGTTTTCTTTGTTAATAATTATGTTTACAGGTATTCTTCTAAACTCCATTTTGCCTTGTATTAACATTACATGCTTCTCCAATCCCTATTGTCTTTATTACTTAGTATTTGCCCTATATCTATTAAAGGTTCGTTGCTCATATCGTTGTGGCTGGTAAAGCCTTGTTGTTGCTTAATTATAGGCTGACCAACTGAGGTTATCAATATACCGTCTATATTATCTACAATCTTATACAGACCGTATGTTAAAGAATCGTAGGCGTGGTCTTCGCTCTTGTCGTCTAATTCCTCTGGGTGGCTATCGGAATAAGGCAAGCTCGGTAAGGTTCTAATAAGATTACGGCAACCCTTTAACACTTGTAAGTAAGGCGTTCCGTCTATGGCTTCGGCTAATACTTCGTGTAATAAAGCTTGACGGTTTATTTTACTGCGGTGACTCTTGGCTTCTCCGTTTACTAATTCAACATCTATTCCTAATTCGTCAAACACTTCCGCAAACTGGTCAACTATAGGTTTGTTACCGCCTAAGTTGGAGTAAGTATCGTGAGGCATAATCAACATCTCTATTGGCTCGTCTTTAAAATAATTAGCTAAATCAGTTGCTACTTCTCTTGGTCTAGTTTCCCTAACATATAATTCACGGTAAACATAATACCGCTTAACGCCAAACTCGTTCTCGGGGCTTACTGCTATCCAATGCACAGAACAAGGGTCATTGTATCCCCAGTCCAACGCACAGTATTTTTCCCAAGTGTTAAACTCTTGTAAAGGTACGGGTAAACTGTCTATAACATGCTTAGCTGTTCGCCACTCTTTAAACACCTGCCCAACAAATATGTTCCAATCACCGAATCGCCAAGCTTTATATAATGCTTCGTCAGAATACTTTAATGATTCTATACGCTTAACATAGTTAGGGTCAGCGTCTTTTAATACGGGGTTGTCATCAATAGTAGCGGGTATATAAACTCTTCTTAAATCATCTTCGCCTATAAACGGCTTGTTAGGGTCGCTCGGGTCTATAAATCGTTCTTTTACCCATAAATGCCCAACACCACCGGGATTAGCCGTGCTAAAGACTTGTGCAGGCAACTCGGGGTGTGTGGTACGGCAACTAGATATTAAACGCAAATACCGCTCAACTGTAGGTATCTGTGTTAACTCTTCTATAAGCATTTTTTGGTATTCATGCCCTTGATACTTAGTATAGGTACTGTCGTCTTTTAAATGCCCTAGACGGATTTTAGCACCGCTAGGAAAGCGTATTAAGCTATTATTGGTAATTACCCCACCTAACGAGCTATACATGGTTCTAGCACGGTCTAACCAGTCGCTAAGGTCATTGCTGTTTCTACGAATAACCAATGCTGCGTAGTTCGAGTTATTAACATATTGAGGTTCAACTAACCACATAAGCCCAGCAAATGTTTTACCACCACCTCTAGCACCGCCGTATAGTATTTCAAATATAGAGTAAGGCTGTCTTAATGCAAACTCTTGTTTACCGTTATTCGGTTTCAGTTTCATAGTCATCAGGAAGCTTCTCGGGCATATACATAACGATATTTTGCCCATTAGTTGTAACATCTATGTCTTGTACGGGTCTACCCTCTAAGCGTTCCATTAAAACTTGATATGCTCTTGTATCGCCTTTACGGGCTTTAGCTATTTGTGCTAGGTCTAGTTGCTCGGCAACAGTAAACTCTTCTAACTCTTTAGTAACAGGGTTCTCTAACTCTTGAGTAAGTTTAAGTATTCTTGTTAAGCGTGTTTTAGAATTAGGAATACCTACGGGTCTTCCTTTAGGATTACCAGATGTACCTTTTTTAAACGGCTTTAGATTTTCTGGGTTAGGCATAATATCACTGTTATTTCACTGATACTTGCATTATCTATCAAAAAGAACTAATCGTCAAATATACCGAATAAACTATATAAACATATTAGAATAAAAAACCAACCCATTAACAATGCTCCCAGCAATTAGTACAAAACTCTCCAGCTTCTGTTATAGGATATTCACAACATTCGCTTAGTATTTCGTATTTCGTATTTCTAATAGTTTCATATGATTTTTTTAATAAACTTTCTATTCTGTTATCAATGTCGCTTTTTTTATAGCTTTCTGTTTCTACTTCTTCTATAAGTTGTTTGGTATTATTTAATAAATCTTCAGGTATTGAACTTTTATTTCTATTCGGGTCAAATGCCTTTTGCCATATTGCTATTAGCTTTTCATCTAAGTTCATATTTCTCCTTTAGATATAATCATTTTCTATATAATCGTTCTTACCGCACGAACATAAAACTTCATCACAATTACCACAGAATATAATCATAGTAAATCACATTCTGGTAGTTCTTTAAGTTTAGGCATGTCGTTATCTACCCTATACTCGTTAAGTTCTTCTAAAGACATTTGGCTACATATTGTATGAGTATAAAAACCACACTCATAACAAGTAGTTTCCGATAAAGGGTAAGGTCTGTTCTCTTCGTATAAATGTGCTTCGCTACCGCAATTAGGACAATCTGTTACAGTTGACATACTACTCATATTAAAATACCTCCATTAAATCGTTATAATCTAGTCCCATATCGTTACAAGTGTCTTCACATTCGTAACAATAATTATCTTCTATATCAGTTCCACAAAATATACAGTTCATTAAAAGCTCCTAAAAAAGTAAACTTTATTATCGAACTCTGTTTCTGTATAATCGTAGCTATAATCCCTGATAACTTTTTCTTCATCTATGTACATTTCTATTGCTTCTTCAATCGTGTGTGTATCATAGAATAATTCCATGATGTATTCTGACATTTCATCAGCTGGAATTAGATAAGGGTCTTCGTCTTCTAGACTTTCTACTGTATAAGTAGTGTCTTTGCTTACTTGTAGTTTTTGTTCTTCTGTTAATTCGATAAAGTACATATTAAAACCTTTCTGCTGCTACAGCTTGTTTAAAAGCTGGGTTGCAGTATTCTATATGCTCGTAAGCGTTTATTATTGTATCGGAACAATCGTCCCCGTTTATCTCGTAAACCATTTGCCACCTGTTACAGTATGGGCATTGTATGTTTTGTGACATTTTTATGTCTCCTTTCTTTGGTCATATTATCTAGCACCTCCAATAATAGATATCTTGTAAAGGGGTCTTTAATGGTTTGTGCTAATGTTATACACGCTTCCAATTCTCTATGAACATCATCATCTAAAAAACCAATATCAATACTACTTGTCATATGATGAATAAGATATTCTTTAGCGTTGTCTGTTGTCATAGCTGTTCGCATATTAGTTTTTGTACCGTAAGTCATTATTTAGCCCTCTTTGCCAAAAATAACTTAGTTATTTGATTTTGCACATCTCGCTTAGCTTTGAGCAGTTCGTATCGCTCGTCGCTTAACATTCGAGATATTTTAATGTCATCACATTCTGACATTTGGTGTAGTTTAGAAGTCATAAGAGATTGTATTGCTACAATTAGCAATTTGCCCTCTTCTATGGTATTGATTTTTATATTTTCATAAGTCATTTAGCGTTTCCTTTTTTCTCTTGCGTTAAAGTGCAAGCCTAAACCCCCGTAGGGGTAAAGGTCTGAACTATAACCAACCCAATTTTTTAAATTCTTCTATATTATTTATTTCAGTTTGGGTCAATGGAAATTCGTTAATGTCAGGTATTTTAGTTCCTTGTTCACCACCATATGTATAACCTTGACCAGTAGTTATGTTATATACATTGTCGGTGTCATAACTTGGTTCTATTAGTAAAGTATCTCCATAAGAACTAAATGATGGTGTTATACTTCCTTCGTTTACTACTCTTATAAAATACCTGTCGGCGTAACCAGCTTGCTTAAGGTTGATATTGTAGTTAGTTGTTTGGTTCATAAAGCGTTTCCTTTATTTAATTTGTTAATAATTATAGTATATATTAACATAACCTAAAATAAAAGCCTTTTTTCAACAATTTCAATACATTTTCAACTTTTTTTGAATAAACCTCTTGTATTTAATAAAATTTCAAGATTTCTTTTTGGATTTAAGTGTATAATGTCGTTTCCCCATTTATTTAATAAATATTCTATATTTTTAAGTTCTTCCGTTTTATTTCTATAACTTACTGCTCCACCTTTATTTTTATAGTGTGCATAATCTATTAAATATTTACTGGTTCTTACAACTTTTGCACCTCTCGATATGTGTTGCAAAGTAAAATCATAATCTTCTTTAAGAGTCAAATTGTCATCAAACCGTATATCTGTTGGCTTGACAATAAAAAAATCTCCAATAATAAAAGTATTAAAAGTATATAAAGATTTAGCAAAATAAGAATTACTTGTAGGTGGTATGCCTATTAATGTAGCTTTAAATCTTTCCATAACAGATAAATTGTAATCTATAACTTCTTGTAGTTCAGTGTCTTTAATCTCTAAGAAATTTTTGTTGGGTATAACTTTTTTTATGTCGTCTGATATTTGTATGCATAACTTATTATTTTTTTGAGCGTGGTCTATTGCAGCATTTCTACTAGGTATCAATTTTCCAGTTTCAAGTACAGTTTTGCAGCCATTTTGATGATATAAATCTTTTTCACCAGTTTTTACGCAAAATATGTATTCTTCTTTTTGTTTATCTGTAAACGGTAGATTAGCGTATCTTCCAGCACTTATTACATAGATGTTATACGGATTTAAACTTTCTTTCATACTTTTTTAACTCACTTTCCCAACGAGCCATGCGTGCGTTAGCTATTTCTTCATCTAAAGGTAAACAGCTCCACATACCTACTAGACTGTAAAATACCATAGTAAAGCGTAAAGCGTTCGGACTCTTTTTAATAATAGGTGTTACTCCGTGTAATATATCTTGCCCGTCAAACAGGCTTATAGAGCGGTCTTGTATAGCAAACTTAACATCATACTCGGGTAAAGCTAAATGTCCACCTTGTATATCGTGCTTAAAAGCTATCATAGCGGAAGCTACTTTAGTAAAATTACCGCTGTCGTAATGGTATTTAAGCGGGTTATTTTTGTTTATAATACCTGAAGTAAATAGCGTGCCGGGAATAACATAATCTTTGTTTACTTTTTTAGATAATTCTTGATGGCGTTTAAACCGTTCTTCGTCAGCGTCTTTATATATATCGTTAATTTTTAAAGCATATTCAGCTATTTTTTTATGTATCTCTGGTTGCTCGGTAGCTAATTTACTTAACCGACAAGCTTGGTCAGAAGTTTTTGCTCGCATACGAGGCACATGACCAAATATCTTAGTAACACCAGTGTTTTGTAATCCACTCATACGCTGACTTTGACTATAGTTTACTTTATTAAGTAAAGCGAACACTTCTTTATGTATATCGCTATCTGGCAGAATACTGTATATAGCCATTATTTCGTTGGTGTCTTTATCTACTAATACAGCGTCATGGTCAATTAAAATTGAAGCGTCAGATTCTAAAGCTGTTCGTTTAATATATTCTTTAAGGTTTATTTTACGGCGTTCTAGTTTATAAACTTTCATTTCGTAAATGTTGAAGAATAACCTGTGAAGGTGTTTCTCCGTATCCTTTCTTAATAAGCTCTTTAATCTTTTCTATTACGAACTTGTATTCGTCGTTATCAAAAATCAATATAAGAGTGTTAGAAGTACGGGCTTCGTAATCTTCAGTAGGGTCAAGTTTATTACCGTCTTTTTCTCTAGCAAAGTGGTCTACAATTCCCATGTTTTCTATAAAGCTAGGTAAATCTAATCCCCACTCTTTAAGGTCATCAATTTCCCAGCCGTTGGCTAACATGTCCCAGTCCCATTCTCCACCTGAAGCGTTGTCTTTAATTATAAACTGTTGCTTTTCGTCATCTGTCCAGTCATCAGCAACATCAATCCATACTTCTTTAAGTCCTGCTTCTTTAGCAGCACGAAATCGCATATTACCACCTAATATAACCATATTTTCGTCAACCACAATAGGTCGCTTCTCTAACATTTTTGGAAATACTTTTAAAGACTCTACAAGCTTTTTAAACTTGTCATCTCTAATTACACGAGGGTTATTAGGGTTAGGGTTAATCTCACTTAATTTCGCAAGCCTCTTCATACCCTCATATTAACACTAATATATATCGTTGCCAAGTGCCCGTATTTCTGCGTCAGACATAGTTGTAAAGGGGTGCGGACCATTAGATACTTTTAATTCAGCATGAGATACAGCTACCACATATTGTGCTATGCGATTGGCTATAGATAATTTCTTTTCTTCTTCCATCTCAGCCATTTGTGTACGGTATATGTTGTGTATTTCGTCCATGCTTAAATCCATAATAGAACTATTTATTTGCTCTTCGCCTGTGTATTTATTAAATACCATAAGCCCAGCTCTCCACAACCAGCTAGTCTTGCGTGCTTCTAATTGTTCAGGAGTTGGTTCGTGTTCTATTACAAGCCTATTCTTATTTCTTTTTCTAATACGCTCTAACTCATCTGCCATAGTTTCTAATCTTTCTTTATTTATAGCAGATTCGCCCCCGCCGTGTTCGCTTCTTTTACTCATTTCATCTTTCTTTTTATTAACTTTATCAAATAAACTATAAGCCCAATAGAAAATAAAAACAACATTAGTAAATCTAGCAAAAATATCCCTAATAAAAACCTTAACCCCTCTAGCATAAACCCTCCCTATTTTTTAAATGTAACTACTTCACCACTACTATTTTGGGTATAGTAGTATAAATCGTCTTTCTCATATAAAAACTTATAGCCTTTTTTGCCTCGTTTACCGCCTAAACTACCCGCTGTGCTTGCTTTAGTACGGTCGGCGTGAAAACCTCCAGTAGTGCCTACTTTACCACCCATAGAACCTATTTTTGAGTAAAAGTCTTTGCCATACTTTTTTTTGTTAGTTTCTACCGCTCTTAAACCACCCTCTCTGTTACCACTCATTATTCTTTCTCCAGCTTCTTGATTATTTTATCCGTTACTTTATCTATTATTTTTTCCCAACATACTTTACAAATATCAGTACCTTTACCGTATCGGCTTGGTCTAGCAACTACCAATATAGGGTTTTGCTTAAAACATAAATCACAAATTGTTACTTTAGCCATTATTATTACCTCCCGTAATGTAATTAAATACTGCTACTATACCTGTTATAACAAAAGATATAGCCACTATAACTATGCTAAATACTATATTAAACACGAACACTGCTGCAACTATGCACAAACCTAATAAAAACAAATTTAGTAATATTCGCATATTAAAATCCTAACTGTTCTACACGAACTTTTTTAAGTGCTTCAAATGGTACAAAGTATTGCGGTGGCATTTTACCGAACGCTTTAAGTGGGTATTGTGTAATTATGTTGCTGGAAACTTCATAAGTGCCAGGATACTTTAAATTACCCTCTTTATCTTTTTGTAAGATTGTAACTAAGTTCTGCCCTTGAGCCATATAATCTTTAGCTAACCCTACGCATATACCGCCGTCGTGGTATATTGTCTTCTTTAATCTATATTTACCTACAGCCATCTCTCGTCTACCTCCTTTTGATTTGCTTTTAATTGGTCAGCAAATGCTTGAGCTATGTCCGCAAGCGTTGCTACTTTTTCGTATATCTCATCTCGGTCGGGAAGAGAAAAGCCGTACTTTTCGCTCCCCTCTTCAGTTAGTAAAATAATTTGTAAGTGTGCCATACTGCCCTCCTAATATGGTAAGTCGTTTAAATTATATGATTCGCCGTCTAGGTTAATTATTGTTGGCTTAGACTTTTCGGCTTCGCCTAAGCTTTCTATCTTGTCTACTGCGTCTTTTACTTTAAAGACGGGTATTTGTTCGGGTTTAAGCGTTAAGTTGTCTTCTACCCACTTATCTATGTCGTCTGCTGAATCGTAGCCCGATACTTTAGAAGCTACGCTACGAATCCAAGATATTTGCTTCTCGGTTGCGTATCGTGTACCGCCGTTTTTAGGTGCTGGGTTAAAACTTGCTTTAGTCATTTCGTCAGCACTTGCAATACTCTCTATAACGCCGATACCCATAAAACCTAATGCTCTACCTACGGCAGATGTTTCTGCGTTTTCTAGTGCTGCTGTCTTGTTAACCATGCCGTCCCCTATAACTGCTTGACTAAAACCTGTAAAGTTTCGCTTGCCGTCTGGGCTAACAGTAGCCTTTACTATAATGTAGTCGCTACTTGGTTCGCTAACTAGCTCGGTAGTTATAGAACCCTCTGGGTAAGTTTCGTTAAAGTAAGTAACACGGTCGCTTACTAGAACATAATCTTTACCTTTAATTTTAATAGCTTTGTTCTTTAATGATTTTTCACTCATTAGAATGGTGCTCCTTTATCTTCTTGTATTCTCTTATCAAACTCTTCTAGGTTCTTCTCGCACTCGTAAATATACTCGTTAAGAATATCTTGAAGTTCTCGTATAGCTTTGGATTGCTCTTCTAGCAATTCGGTAAACTTGTCAGCTTTGGCACTTATCTGCCCGATAATGTTATAGTCCATTTTCTATGTCCCTCCATTGGTCGTATTCAAAATCGCCGTTGTCGCCGTCGTCAAGTTGCTCTAAATTATCGTCCCAGAAGTCTAGACTAAGCGTATCTACGCCGTGTTCCCATTGACCCCACTCGTTAACAGCTCCGCACTTGTCGCACTCTAGACGCACATCTAACTGAAAACCTTTTTTAAGGTTAGAGTAGTCTACGCCGTCCATAGCACCGTAGTGGTTGCAAGCGTTCATAGTATCTGGGTTAGCTACTTCCCAAGTTGCGTAAACAGTGATTGGTTCTTCATATGAACTGTACTGCTTAATTTGTATTGTTTTCATAGGTTTTTTGCCTCCTTTACCTATTTTAGTTATGGTAGCGTTTCCTACCTAAACACTAGTATATATTAACATAACCTAAAAGTAAAGCTTTTTTTTAAATATCTTTTATATAAATGTAATCGTCTGCGTCCATAGCTTCTTCGTCATACTTTACGCACAAGTCGTCAAGGTAATTATCGGGGTTTTTAAAGTAAGCTTTTTTAGCTTGTGCCAGAGTTTTGAAGTTCTCTGGCATTTCTCCTATATCAGTTAAAAAGTAAGTTATTTTAGACATTGCGTTTCCTTTCTTACCAATTATTCCTGATGTATTCTTTTTCCATTTTTCGTATTTTTGGACTCGTTTGATACTGATGGATAGTGTGCGAAAAAATCATTGCTTGTTCTTCGTCTATCGTCATCAACCACTTTGTTATTGTTTCACGAGCGTCAGTAGAGGTAATACCTACTACATCTTCTTCTACGAGTTCTTTGAACTCTTTAATTAGTTGTTTTAATTGTTGTTTAGTCATTTGGCGTTTCCTTTCCTTTTATTTGACTGAACTCTATTATATATTAACATAACCTAAAAATAAAGCCTTTTTTTTAATTTTGTTTTTTTATTGAAAAGAGGTTTAATTATATACAAGCTGACAATACTTTTATCAGCCTACGACATAAGAAAAACCCCTCGCTAAAAGGGGTTTCGACAATACTTTCATTTATGATAGTAATACTTAGTTCTTATGCTGTCAAGCACTTTAACTTTTCATTATTCAATCTGAATATTCTCTGGTTACCCTTACCATATCTAAAGTGATTAACTAAGGGCTTCTTACAGAATATTTAGTAGGGAACTTGGGAACAGAACGCAACTGCCAACGAGCCATTAGGGTATCAATGAGTTTCTAATAATAATTGTTATAGTCTTCATAAATCTTTAACCATACAAGTAGTAGGGAAGAAGCGTTAATGGAAAAAAAAAGTATAATAGATGTATGAAAAGAAGTTACATAAAACAAGTTGGTAAAGTAGGGCGTAAAACAAATGCTGCTGTTGCTAAATGGCGTAAATTAAATCCGCCTAATCATCAAGGGTATTATATTTGTTATTTATGCGGTTGTTGGGTTGCAGCTAACCAAATGCAAGTAGAGCATGTTAAATCTAAGGCAAGACACCCAGACTTAAGAGCCGATTTAAGCAATTTTAAGCCTGCTTGCAGCCGTTGTAATGCTAAAAAGGGTAGTTATGACGCATAAAAGAAAAAAAAACTGCGTAACATGCGAAGAGCCGTTTGTTATATATTG
>Ga0208614_1000211_pt1 | contig 19378 bp, 23 predicted proteins | sample CryBogCBE23Jun09_FD_184554 | JGI IMG/M metagenome (GOLD analysis project Ga0208614, IMG submission 184554) | Freshwater microbial communities from Crystal Bog, Wisconsin, USA - CBE23Jun09 (SPAdes) | ecosystem: Environmental > Aquatic > Freshwater > Lake | place: Crystal Bog, Wisconsin, USA...
TTATTACATTGCTTGAACTTAATAATCGTTTCCACACTGATAATCCCTCTTTACTTAATAATGAACCACTGAATAATAACGATCCTGGGATCGTTGATAAAATATTTTGATAAAATTCACTAGCAAACTGATCGGATCCTGTTTCCTTGCCAACAAGTTCAACAGACAATCCATTTTTAAATCTACTCATTCGAGCCGCAATTTTAATCTGCGAGTTGATTAAAATCCAATAATAAATTTCAAATTGATCAATAATAAGATTGAACAAATTGTTTCCAAGATTATTTGGTTGATGCCCGTTTTCAATATTTGCCTCTATCACTGTTTTCAAATCAGAAAAAGGATTATGTCCCGATGGCCCAGTATATCTAGGCATTTCAAAAATCCAAGATTCATTGAATCGTTGAATAAATGATTTTTCATCGGACATTAATTATTTCTTTCTTCATTAATGTTTCTAAATCTTTGATAGTTTCATCTTCTAGTTCACAGTACCAAACGGTTCGCCCATCAAGCTCAACACGCTGTTTGAACAATAGGTTTATTTCTTTTTCAACTCCCTCTTTGAGGGACATTACTGTTAATATTTTAGACATTGTTTCTTCCGATTCTGCTATAACCAAGTTGACTTCTGATTTCTTTTTTACGCTTATGATAGGTTTTCATTGCTTCGCTATGTTTTTCTGCCCAACCTTCTGGTTTCTTCTTTCCTTTTTTAGCTCTGCTTATATTTTCACAATGCTCCTTTGATCGTTCTCTGCCTTTAACTGGTTTGGGTTTTACATACGGAGAAATGGTATCAGTATATTCGTATCGTATTTGTTTCTTTTTACAATGACTGAATTTACCATCAGCGGTATATTTCACATTAGACGGGTTAGTTCCTAAATCATTTGCACATTCAGTTATAGTGTCATATCCCTTGTAAAATGATCCATCAAGATTGTACGCATAAATTTTAACACCCCTTTGATCAATTATAGCTCGTCGAGTTGATTCACGAATTTGTTGCTTTTTTTCTTCGGTATGTTTTTTATTAAGCATTCCTTTTGGATGTCCATTTTCATGTAACCACTGTTTATGTGCAACAGATGCTCGTTTACGCAACCAACCATACAATTTATTTGCAACACGATTAGTTGTATGATGTGAAGTCATTATCAGAGCAGCCTTAACAATCGGCGGACTATTAGGATATATTTTTACCAGTAACTGATGAGCTAAAAAATGTTCTTCTGGGGTTAAGACCGCAATGTTGGTTATGTTATCACTTCCTCCTAAACATCGAGGAACTATATGATGTCGCTCAACATATCCAGACAATGTTCGATTCCTACTTCTTTCAATTAGTTTATCATAATGCATTTTATAATTCATAGTTGTATTTATTAATTAAAAAATAATATTACTATATGCTGGTTAAAGTTTACACGATTCGCAATCGCTTTCATCATATTGATTACTTAATGTATCAGGTAATGTAGAAATATTTTGAGAACCATTAACTTGTGTTGTTCCAGTTACCATCACTTTCGCACCTGTTTTGGAAATGAGTGAGTAGTACACAGTTTTTAGGCCCCACTTATAAGCAAGCATGAGATTCTTGACAATTAATGTACCGGGAATCTTACCACCTGGAAAATGTGCAGGATTGTAAAAGGTATTAGTCGAAAGTGATTGATCGATGTAGGCAGCAAGAACCGCAGCAGTCTTTAGATATGCTTCACAGTTAGTCTGATCCCACATTAATTGATAACGGTTCTTGTAACGACGATATTCCGGAACAACCTGTACAAACGATCCTGCCTTGGATTCCTTGACTGAGATCAGTTCCATGGGCATTTCGATACCATTCGTTGAATTAAGAACAACACTCGAACTTTCCACAGGAGCAACGGCCATTAGCGTAGCATTACGAATTCCATATTGCAACAATCGGACGCGAAGACCTTCCCAGTCTAGGTTAGAACTAGGTGTAAAGTCAGTTAGTTCATTAACTCCGTCAGCTCTACGTTCCCAAGGAAAAATACCTTGACCGTAGTAAGTTGCAGAGCTACGTTCGCAGGCGCCGCGTTCTTGTGCGAGTTCGACACTCATCTCAGTGAGGAAGTAAGCCTGATGCTCCATCCAACGTTTTACTTCAGCTAACGTCTCAGCTTCACCGTACTTAAAATTTCGACGAGCATGCCAGTAAGCTAGATTAGTAATTCCAATGCCAAGAGGTTCAAATTCTTTATTTGCAAGCTGACTCTGAATGCTTAGGAAATCCTGATAGCTGAGCAAATTGCTAAGGCTGCGTACAAGAACACGGCAGGCCTTACGCATTTCTTGCGGATTTCTAAATGCTCCCCAGTTAATGCTTCCTAACGTGCAGAGTGCAATACGTCCAGCTTCATCTTCGATGCGTTGAAATGGGCGAGTAGGAAGTAGAATCTCTTGACACAAGTTGCTCTGATAGATAGGATCTGTTGTAGTATCAAACGGACCTTGATTAATAACATTGTCGATATTTACAAGATAGATACGACCAGTATCAGTACGTTCTTTTAGAATACCATTTTTAATAACTTCTTCAGCAGCAATGGTTTTCTTTTTAATTACATTGTTCTTTTCATATTTTACATACAGCTTTTCAAATTCTTCACTGTTACGATAATATGCTTCGTACAGATCCGGAACATCATGCGGATCGAATAAGGTGATATTCTCTTTGTTCTTTAAACGTCGCCAGAACATTGCATTCATTACAACGCTGTAATCCATTTGACGAACACGAGTTTCTTCTGTGCCCTGATTGTTTTTTAGTACAATTAGGTCTTCAAACTGATAATGCCAAATCGGGAAAGTGACTGTGCAACTGGCATTTCTGATGCCACCCTGTGAGCAGCTACGCAGATCTGCAAACCACTTTTTAAGAAAAGGAATTAATCCAGTATGTTTGATCTCACCCTTACGAATTGGGGCTCCAATTGGTCGAATTCTGCCAATTTCGAGGCCGATTCCGGCTCGTTTTGAAGCATATTTGGCCATCATTTCGCCTGCTGCAAAGATACTGTCCAATGTATCGTCTGCAGAAATTAAAACGCAGCTAGAAAACTGTTTTGTTGGAGTTCCGAGTCCTGCAAGAACAGGAGTAGCCAAAGTAAAGTGCCCGTCACTGGTGCATTCATAATATTCTTTGACTAATTTTAGTCGCTTGTCTGCAGGCTCATTGTGGAATGCTGTTGCAGCGGCGATGGCATATCGTACCTGCGGAGTTTCGTAGATCTTTCCCGTTGCTCGATTCTGCACCAAATACTTTTCAGCAAGCTGAGCAATCGCAGCGTAGGTATAATTTTCATCTTTGTCGTGGTCGATGAATAGATTGATTATATTCCATTCGTCTTCAGTATACCATTCAAGCAGTTCTGCTGTATACATACCGAGTTCTACATTCTTTTTAACAATGTCATACAGCGGCGGCGGAGTGTATGTGCCATATACACTTTTGCGTAACATACTAACTTTCTGGCGGCCAGCAACATACTGATAGTTTACGTTGTTGATTTCTGGATTTTCGCTTTCGTCGATAAGATCGACCATAGCCTTGAGCAACAGTTCGTCAATGGTTTCTGTACTAATGCCGTCATGTAGTTCTAGGTGAGCTTTAATTTCGATCATAGACGGACTAACTCCATCTATACCTTTGCAGTCAAATGCTACCTGTCTTTGTATTTTATTAATATCTAATGGCACTCGTTGGCCGCTGCGTTTGACGACTGTTATCATTAACTTACCTCTATTCTCATGTAGGATGATATTTACCTGGGTCTCTCAAGCTCGATTAGATTTTCGAGGAGAAATTCTTCGGGTATTTGACTGGTTGAAAACGCTTCAGTATCTGAAAAATTTAAAACCTGCTCATCGTCTACATAGATTACATTGTACAATCTTTTACGAACCTTGTCTACCAATGTTCTTAATTGTATTGTAGAATTTTTATAACGTTCAGTTAATAATAAGGTATATCCCATCATTATTGCTTTGGTAAAATCATCATACCGATTATATTCAATAATTTCCCAAGGGGTTGGCCAACTAGCCCTATGATATGGATCGACTAGTACATTATTTGGAATAATCGGTGTATGTTGCCAAAAGTCGATGAGATCCTGCAGAGGATCGTCACTGATTTCAAGTGTTTTTCTTAAATTTGACCAGGCTGCTAGCCGATGGTCGAGATCTAACTTAAACATTACTGTCTTACGCGAACAGAATAGTTTAAAGAACCAGAGTATGAGGGACTGGTTGTAGTTGCCATAATTTTAATCGCTTGTGAATTTGATAAGTCTACTGAAAATGAAGTACTGCCATCATTACTTCCACTATAGGTAAAACTATCACTGATAGTACTATTTCCATTATTGACCAATACTTTGATCAATCCTCGACGAATAGTAGTGCCAATAGATAGAGTATAGTCAACTTCAATTTCTTGGCCTACACTCGAAATACCGTGAATACCATAATTGTTGATTGTAGGCCATATAAACAACGGATAGGTACTAGTACCGATTGAAATATTCAACGGTGTGGCAGTGAATGATGAATAAGTGCAGGGGCCATTGATCACAGGAGAAATTGCAGTAAATTGCCCAATATTGCCATTGTTTAGTGCAATTAATCTGGAAAAATCGTCATTACTTGATGAATTCTGATATGAATTAAATGTGATAACATCACTTACCGGTGAAAAGTCACCATTAGAACTATTATAGCCAATTCCTACCTTAGAGTATGAATTGTTAAAGCTCTTGATATAATTTACGCCCGAGAAATTGTTACCAACATACAATCCTTGATTATTAATCAAATAGAAACTATTATCATGGATATTAACGTGTTGCGGGCCATTTAAACTACCAACACCGCCTGTGAGATTCTTTGAGAATACAATGCCTGCATCTGTGCTGTAGATCTTATTATCATATATTTCGATATTAACAATATCATAATCGCTTTTAATCGAAGTTCCTAGATTTCGAAACACACATTCTCTGATCTTTACATTATCGCAGGTCAATGCACCTAGTCCGATCATTTCAACTCCTGCAGCTAGTGTGCTGGTTGATGCCACGCTGGTATTGCCAATAAATGCACAGTTTGAAATTATGCTGTCCACTGCACAGTTAAATTTCAGCATCGAATCTGCATTAGTGGCAGAAGAAACAAAAGTTAGGCCATCTATTTTAATGTTCTTTGGTGTTTGCGCAGCACTGTTAACGTCGGTTAATACACTGGATAAATTTGAACCCACTGTTTGAAAAATACTAGCAGTGGTAGTGGCGATGAGAACTGTTTTGTTCTGTCCTGCTCCGCGAATTTCTGCGTGTGGAGGAACCAATATTGTTGCAGTTACATAATAAGTTCCCTCAGGAATAGTTAAAATTTTGTTATTAGTAGCACCAAATGTGATTGCTCGGCGAAGAGAATCTTGATCATTGCCAAAGTCATTAACATTGAGTGAGTCATCTAATTTACTTTGCAGTGATCTAACAATATAGGGATTACTTGCAGGACCTGTTACAACTGCGGGATTGGTACTTTGATAAGTGTAGTTAGCAGTAACCGTAAATAATCCGGCATCATTTACTGTGAGTACCCGAGTGTTACCGACTGCCGGAGCTCCTTCACTGACTGAACCGTTACCGATATATAGTTGCTGTTGATCGATGCTCCAACCGAATTCACCACTGGCTAATTGTGGGAACCCGGTCTGAGCCGTCTGCCCTCTTCGAACTTGAACTTTGGAAATTTGGATTACAGACAATGTAATTCTCCTATTATAGGATATTTATCCAGCAAGTTAGTGTTTCATCTCACTGTCCAAGAGTATAATATTCTTCTACTTTAGCAAGCCATTTGTCTTGATATTCGTTAAAGTTATCAGGAGTTAGATCAAATTGTTGATAAACTTCGCCTCCAGGCTTAACTGTATCAGCGCCTCGGCTACACATGAAAATGACTCCACGTTTAATGTCGGTTCCGTAGACCTCATTATGCGCCATTGCATAAGCAACTAATTGAATATAGTAGTCCTCAACCCATTCGGCTTTTTTAGGTTTATTAGTCTGCTTGTGATCGCAAATGGCAGGTTGACCGTTGTAGACGCCAACTAAGTCAGTTGTTCCGCTATATAATCCGGGAAAATATAGAGATTGCTCCATTGCCCATACTTCATCGACTTTGCTTAGTCCGTGATGTATGATTTGTTCAGCCATTGCATTGGCTTTAACATGAACTGGATTATTTCCTGGTTGTCGTTGCTCGCCTTTGAGGTATCTTTCTAAATTGGCATGCATGGCGGTGCCTACACCTGCTGCTTCTCGAGTAATTTCGTTGGCTTTATCATCACCGACTCGTCTTCGCCATTCATTAAGATGTGTCATATCCTTAGTAGCAGAAAGAATTGTAGTCACTGAAGGAAGTTTTTCACCATCAGGTGTAAGATACACACGTTTGCGAGTAACCGGATCATTAATTTGTTTGCAGGCTTTATATTGATAACGTTGTATAATAGGCGGAGGAGTTATTGTTATAGTTGTCATATAACTAATTATACATTATTTTTATCAGGTAAACAAGAATAGATTAACCAAATTCTCGCTTGACAACATTATGAGCCATTTGATCTACAGTTTTTGCAGGAGGACCTTGTTCGGGTGCAGGTTCCTCTTCGGAATTTTTAGTTTTTAAAATAATTCCTCGATCAGTGATATCTTGTATTAGTTCGTCACTGGGATCAATTTGATCTCGAATTTTTGTCAACATATCCTGATCAATATCACCATAGCCCTGCTGACGAATGAGATTATTAATTGCTGACCATGTAATGACAGACTGAGTTCGCATAGTGTTAGAACGACCCTGCATAACCTTTAAAAGATTTGCAAGGTCGTCCGTAAATCCCGAACCTGCTATTTCAAATAATCGCATTATGCGCCTAGAATTTTCATTAGTCGGTTACCGCGTTCGATGCTTTCTCTCTTCATACGACCGGCTGTTTCCATGCCGCCCGATGCTGCATCACTGGCTGCAAATTCATCCTCTGCAGGCATCGGAGCATTCATTCCACCCATATCATCACCCATTTCAGGTTCTTGACCCATTGGTTCCTGTGCAGGTGCTTCACCTGCAAGTACTGCAACAGCTTGGTTGATCTGCTCGCGTGACTGAGTCAATGCATTAAGTGTAGTTTCAAGTGCTGGAGAAACTGAAGCTTTAAAAGTTTCTGCTTCATGGGCACCAAAGTTTGCACGAATGCTGTCTGAAGTCTCAATCATAGTTTTGGTTTGATAGTTACCAACACGCTGCATCCAAGATGTAAAGTCACTGACCATATCCATTGCTGAAGTAATTGCCTTGGCCTTACCTTCTTCGTCCTCGAGAAGTAAGCGAGCAATACTTTCTGCAATAATCACGTTATTTCTTTTGAATCGTTGAACATTTTCCATTGCATAATTCATTGTTTCATCAACAGGATATGGTAGACCTGTATTTTTGCCAACATGCATGTGCCAGCACTCTCCCATAGGACCGTGCTGAATCATTCCGCCGCATTCTTCACAGGCATCTCTGTGATGCATAGCCATTTCTAAATTTCCAGTCTTGTGATGCTTGGCGTACTCGCAGGCATGATGATGGGCACGTTCAGCTGCACTTTGTCTAGCTTCCTTGACATTCTTCTTAGTGTGAACGGGGCACATTGACTCGCCCTTGGTCTTGCAGCAGCACTTCTTAGCATCAGCAGCGGCTTTCTTCATTGGTTCTTTCTTGTTGCCATCTTTATCTAGATCGATATAATCTGGCTTAGCAGCTTCGGGCAACTTACCCTTTGGTTTGCCAAGTGGATAATGTTTAGACATTTGCGGATTTGCTTTCATTGCTTTGTAATCATCCGGGTATTTGGCAATTTCTCCCGGTTTACGACGACCTAATACATCTTTTGGTTTAGACTTATCATCTTTATATGAAAACATTTCGTTAGTGCCTTTTGCGTCCTTAGCAGCTTTTTTCATTGGTTCTTTCTTATTGCCGTCTTTATCCAAGTCTAGGAAGTCTGGCTTTGCTTTAGTTGTCTTTTTCATTGTTTTTCCTTCTTCGACGGATTCGTCTGACTTTTTGTGTTTAGGAAGACCTTTATGTTTGGTCTTGGCAAATTTTTCTAACTCTTTAGTTGGCATCTTGGCCATTGCAGCACTGGCAGTTCCTGCCTTTGGTTTCTTTCCAGATCGTTTGGCAGCTAGTGCAATGCCTGCTGCCTGTTGCTGACTTTTACTGAAAGCCGGCTCGGCTAACTTTGCTTCACCTAACATTTCTTTAATTCTTGTATTGATAACTCCAAGAACAAACTTGTCTCGCTGATAAGTTTCATTGGTTAGAAGATCATTGAAATTAGCCTGACTTTCTATTTGATGAACTTTGGTTCTTAGAAGATTTCTATAATCCTCTAATTGATCGCGTGAATATTTTTCAAAGTTAATTTTAACATTGAATTGCTTGTGAAGGCTTTCATTAAGAGCCTCGGAAGTCATTGGTTTATCAAAATTAAATGTTTTCATATTAGTTCCAAGTTAGTTAATACTATTTATTACAACGATGCTCTAGCATCAATGATGACTTTTTAAAACAATATTACGGTTATCATTACTTATTTCATATACACCTTTTCTTACTAGGTTACGAGCAATGACTTCGTCGCGATCAAATAAACCACCGATATTGATTTCTGTATTATGTTTTCGAATAAACGCCTTTTCCTCATTAGTAAGGATAATCGACGGAGCTCCCAAAATTTGATGTATTCTCATTGTTGTAAATCTCGCGGATCAATTAAAATAGGATATCCCAACTTGTTAGTAGTATCTACTTTAACACCTTTTTCATCACTGGGAGTAGGCAATACCTTGGACTGTCCTATTCCTTTGATGTTTAAATTCGAGCCCGGTTTAGGCATAGCTTTTTGCATATCTGCTGGAGAAATTTGTTTAATTCCTGCGCCGCCTGCCTGCGAGCCTGTTCCCATTAATTTCTGTGTAAACATCTGGGTCTGCTGATTATCCATACCTATTTTTTGAGCCAGGCCCTGCAGATTTTTAGTCATCTGTGTTTGTTGTTGAGCATGTTGTTGTTTTTGCTGAGCATTCTGTTGAGAGTCAGAGGATTGTGTAGCATTGTTAGCTGTGGGTGATCCCAGTGTAGGAGCCGACGGTGCTGTTGATGGTGAATTTTTAGATGCAGTTACATTTAATGGTTTAGGTTGAGTTCCAGTAGAGGTAATGGGTTTAGGAGCAGCAGTAACAGGCGTTGCAAGTTTAGGAGGGTTACCGTCATTGGTTGGACCTGCTTCTCCGATAAATTCCCATGCTCGCATATCAATGTATCTTTGTTAAAATTACAGAAATAGTCGATAATACACCAGCAATCACAGTTCCGGCAGTACCAATTAGCACCTTGACCATACTGGTGTGACTTTTCTCAATGGTCTGTTGTAGTTTGCTTACTTTACCTTCAATAGTAGAAAGACGAGTATCAATTTGTTCGTAACGTTGAGCACATAATTCAACATGCGCTTCAAGATTTTCTTTTTCGATTTTTGTAGTCTTGGTCATTTTAGACATCAAGTATCTCTCCTGTTAATTATATTTAATTAAAAATCGTAATGTGCCTAGAGTGCCTTAACTACAGTGTTCTTGAATCGAGGGTCGATCAAATCAAACACTGCTTGTTTACTATTTATTGTTTCTGTTAAATTTAATATTATTGGAATCTTATCCAGATCTATCTTGAGAAGAGCAACAGGATCGTTTTTATCAGCAAATCCGGATGATCTATCCGGTCTAAAATCAAATGTCCATACCCGATGATTTCCACTGTATTCTGTGCCAAATCCTAGATTTTTGATATTTACAGTTTCAACATGGGGATCACGATCATAGTCAATAACTGCACGTAACCCGATGCTTTGCAGCAAAGTAGTCCAATTACGAAACTGATCTAATTGTTGCTGTGATCCTTGATTAACTCTTCTAATATTCGAATTAGTGATGTCAATCAATGTTTGTATTCTAATAACTTCCATTTTATACCTATATTTGATATTTATAGACAAAAAGAAAGGGGGCTATAAAACCCCCTTTCCGTATTTTGTTCTAATGGATTATTAGACGTTGTCGTAGTTAGCAACTGTACCGGCAACTAGACCAGTACCACCTAGAACCACTTCAGCAACTGTGCAAGTTGTGTTAGTTGCTGCGTAGATTCCGCCAGCAAAGGTTGCAGCGGTTGTATCTGCTGCATAACCAGTTGCATCATCACGACCGTAGGCTGTGTCGCCGTCGATTGCAAAGGTGAAACCTGCTGAAGTCGGAGTACCAATAAATGTTACTGATGCATACTGCTCAATACCATTACGGATAGCTTTTTCAAAAACGCTGTTTGGACCATAGCTGTTGTAGACAGTACCAGCAGTGTCAGTATAGAAACCTGAACCAGAAACTGTGAACAAACGTACCTGATAGCCATAAAACGAACCAGCCTTGGCGTAACCATTAACTCTTGTAATACCTGCGGACATAATAAATCTCCTTTATCTCATATGTCATACTTCGCTCCGAAGTATTTGATAAAATTATTTATATGATTATGGAAAATTTACTAGATATCATCGTCTTTTACGTCGCCTTCGATGATTTTCAATTTATTACGAATTTGTTTACTATCACGAAGTTTTCGAATGCCTCGAGTGAATTTAGCTGGATCACTGCCCTTGATTGAATTCAGTAACCGACGTTCTAATTCATAGGCCTGGTCAGGTTCAAAATTTTCTCTGATTGATGTAAGTAAATTAATGGCACTGTTTATCACATGAACTGCTCGACTTTCGATGACTGTTTCGGTATCTTTTTTAATAGAGATATCGTTGAGTTCTTCAAGTAGGCTTCGAGTGAGTCTTTTCAATGTAGTATATCCTTTTTATTATTTATCGAAGTATGAGGTCTTAGCAACTAAAACCAATACCATTGACTATGGCTAAATAATCTGCTATTATAATAGCGGACATACACACAGAAAAGGAGAACAATATGTCATTAGAATCATCTAAATTCCCAGAAGTAAAATTCACAAAAAATGGCTACGAAATTCGCAGCGATATTCTAAAACTAGCCAAAGATTTGGTCGCAGAAGAATTTCGTGCTAAGTGGTTAGGCTGGGAAGTAAGTACAGAGCGCGACACAACCACAGGTCAGATGGTTACAACAGTTGGTATGCCTGAATTTCCTGGTCTGGATAAAGTATTAGAAACAGCTGAAAAGATGTATGACTTTGTCAACAAGGGTGCTGCAAAAAATAAATAATTGTACAAAAATAATAATGGTTAGGGCATAGCCCAAAATTTGTATATTATATTAAAAAAGACAGCACCCATCATTAATTTGATGGGTGCTTTTTATTTTAGTGGAATTTAATTCCTGTTTGCTTTTCAATTACTGAAACATCAACTGGAACAGCAACCTTTGTATCTTTGGTATTGGTTGCTTCAAATGCCTTAATTGTGCCGTCTGTTAGATAAACAATTTTGTAAAGCATTGTAGGAACAGGAACTTTATGAGTGCCTATAACCGGAGTGTAATCAGCACTGTAAACTGCGCCGGTAACCACGTTCTTGAATGGCATTGCGCGCACTGAGGTTTCAAGTGCTTTCCAGGCAATACGATTGACGTTTGGATACTGAGGTGTCATATTTGTCATGTAGAAAGTATCTGACATTTCAGTATCATTTGCGGAGTCAGCGGCAGGAGTCATGTGACCACGATCAAATCCGGTATTGGTATAATCTGCTGGCGTTGGTGAGTTAGCAACTGCTGGATCAGCCTTGAATGAGTCAACGCGACCTACCTTGCCATTTTGTACTAGTTCGGTTGAAAAAATATCAGCTTCATGCTTTGTATCATAAATCGACGCATAGAATGAGTGGCAGATAACCTGAGTGCCAGGTACAACTATTTCCTTGCCGTTTGGAAAAAATTGATCACATGGGCTAGCAAATGCTGTAACAGGTGCAAATAGAATTGATAGAGTAAGTAATAGTTTTTTCATTGTTAGTCCTTTATATTGGTAGATTATTTATTTTCTTTTTCTTGCAAATAATAACCACAGCCAGGAATACTCCAAATATCATCTCGTATGTGTCTTACCGTAGGATAAGTGCGACAGCCTTCTGGTCTAGTTTCATATATTTTACATCGACGAGAGTCCTCATCAAAATGTTCGCACCATTTTAAAGTGTATTCTAAATTTCCTGGTTCGTATACACGAATTTTGCAACATGCGCCACCGCAGTCTCCGAATGGATCGCATTTACCTTTTACTACAGGATTTGTCCAATCTTTCTCGCTCATCAGATCCAAGCAAAATAACTGATGTTAAATGTGGCATTAACACCTCCGCTGCCTGTTGCAAATTGTATGCTAACAGTGTTAGTAGAGCTTGCATAGGCTGATGCAAAATAACTTGTATTATCCGGCATCGCTGTTGCTGGTGTAATGATGATTTTGTGATTAGTTGTAAGACCGTTAATTGTATAGGTTAGAGTGGTTAAACTATTCTTTCCTACGTTAACAGCCGCTACAAGTGTCCCAGCAAGGATGCTACTTGCTGCCGTAAGATTTGTTGCAGTCGTTGCAGTTTTTGCAGTAGTTGCATTTACTGCCGTAGTCACGACAGTATTGGTGTTAAATGATTGAGCATATCCACTCGTAGTTGCAAAACTTGCAGTAGTTGCATTTACTGCCGTAGTCACGACAGTATTGGTGTTAAATGATTGAGCATATCCACTGGTCGTGGCAAAACTTGCAGTAGTTGCATTTACTGCATTTGTCATTAACGTTGCAGTACTAACAACGCCGGTGTTTGTTACAGTTGTTCCACTGATACTGATGCCAGTTCCTGCTGTATGAACGGTAACAGGAGAACTGCCGTCAAATGTAACTCCATTAATTGTAGTTGCAGTTGTTAGTTTGTTGGCAGTTTGAATACTACCGACTATCGTACTAGATACAGATAATCCTGACAGGATGCCCACACTCGTAATGGCCGGCTGACTTGCACCGGTTACTGTTGCTGCTGTTCCTGCACTAGTAGCAGCGCCACTTAATGTTGCTGTAATAACATTAGCAGAAAAATTACCAAATCCATCTCTAGCAACGATTGTGGCAGTGGTGTTATTAGGAGTAGCGTCACTGGTTATTTGAATTACGCCCGACGAAGTATTAACGGAAATATGATTAATTGCAGATATACTAATAAATGCACTGGCACTTGGAGTATAATTCCAAACACCCGCACCATATATAACAAATCCACCCGCAAGATAATTTACACTTCCAGTTTGTGTACCTAAATTTTGAGTTCCACTAACCGTTATTACAAATTCTGTGCCCGTCGAGTAGGTACTAGTGTTATTTGCCAGATTAGGTGTATTCGTGCTGGCATTCCATCCGCCGGCAAATGTAACTGCACCCTGAAGACTGGTCGGAATCTGACTTGCGGCGAGTCTACCATCAGGACCTAATTGTGCAATACCATTGCTGATACCCACAGAAGTTACAGGCACTCCTGCAGTGGTTTGATAACTGCTATCGCCACTAAAAGTTATGCCTTGAGTTCTAATACCTTTGTAATCCACAGCAGCTACCAACGTGGATGTGGTCGTTCCAGGTTGCACAGCCCAAAAGTCAATCTGACTGCCACGAGCGGTGGATGAATAGTTCTCCGAAGCTACTATGTCAATATGCGTTGTATTTGATGCATCGCCGTATTTTGTACCATCATACCCATTGGCTCTAACACTTAGCATAATGTCGCCTGACTGTACAGCCTGCGGAGCAGCCACCGTACCCCTAGCAGATCGTCCAACATAGGTACTGGTCAAGCCGGTACCAAAGGTATCCAATGTTATAAGACCGTTGTTACCCGGTTGATTAACGGCATGAATTAAGTTGCCGGGGACGGTTAAGTCTGCTAGAGTAGAAGTTGAATTAACACCATCTATTGTTAGTAGAGCGGTACTAGAGGAAAAATACGGAGAACTAATATATGAACGGCGCCTTACTGTAAACAAACCAGTATCATTGATATCACCGATATTAACATTTGCCGCAGGGTTGGCAGACTGAACAGTATCACCGGTGATAACCAACGATCCTAAAACAACATTCTGAACACCATTAATGTAAAATGTGCCACTGTTAACACTGAGCTGTATATTAACATCAGTTGAATTATCAGCAATATATAAGCCACCTTTGCCAACATATGCATATTGCCAACGCTGGGTGGGACTGCCTAAACTGCTACCTTCATCCAATAATGGAACCACATTAGCCGCATGATAGATGCCCTCATTACTAATTTGCATGCCTACCAATGGCTGATTGGTACCAATTGGAGTGGTATAGAATTGAATAGCTGATCCTTGATTAGAAACAGTTTGATCTTCTAAGGTAATAAAATCAATTCTAGTAGTTCCCAATGAGGTAAATCCACCTGTATTATAGGGATTTCCACCAATGCGCATAAAAGTCTGAGTATTCAAAACTTGTGTAGGAGCAGCAGTACTACCATTATATCTACGACCAACAATTACAGGATAATTATTTTGAGCATCAAAGTAAATTCTATTTGGTAAATTAGGCTGACCAGTTATTTCTAACATTCCCCCGGTATTAGTCGGTGGTAAACTTGTACCATTGGCATTGCCAATAATTTCAAAAGCTACATCATTGCTAGTAACAGTGGGGGCAATATAACTAACAGTTCCGTCATCGGCAATTTCTAAAACCTGTTGTCCGCCGGGAGTATGGACCATGAATGATCCAATTACAGACACTTCCCCGGTTCCATTGGTCTGTAGAACAATATTTTCATTGGCGTTAATAGTGCTGATTGTTGATCCCTGAATGACTAAATCGCCGATACTAGCGGTAGTTACTGCAACAGTGACGGGTAATCCTCCGGGAGTGCGACCATCACTGCGTCTTAATGCACCTGTATCATTGTCATAGAAAATATGTCCGTATTCACCAACGAATCTTGATGAATCAATCTGTGCTAGACCAGCATTAACCTTTCTGGTATGTCCCATAGGACTTAATCTCCCATGTCGTTATCTTCGCCGGCAGTGAAAATAATACCCGCATTCTTCTTAATGTCTACGAGTTCATCGCCTTCATTGTCATCATAGACACTATCAACACCAGTGGCCTTTTTCAGCAATTCTAACTTTTGTTGCAATGGCGGGACAAATACATTACCATCTGAATGATCAGTTTGGTCAGATTCAGCAGGAATGAGCTCGGCTCTATTTGTTTGTACGTGATCTGTGGTTTCACCCTCAGCAGCAGCAATAACATCTGCTAGTTTTCTAAGTAGTTCTGCAACTTTCATAATTTTGTCCTTATGCTACTGCTACGATGGAGATCAGTCCGCCGGTGCCTGCTGATAATACACTGACTGTGGCAGTAGCAGCCAAAGTGATAGTGTTGTATACGTTATTGAAATCATAGGTTGTAGTAGTGGTAATTGTCTGAACTTCGATCTTAAAATGTTCTGCAGTATTTGCCGGAATCATTACACTAGTGGTTGTAGTTGCAGTAGTGCCAAAGCTGACAAATGCAGGCTGCGAGTTAGTGGCGATTCTGATCTTAGTTGCTGGAATATTCTTATTAGGTTGTCCCATAACTGTGCCATATTCAAAGGTAGTCACTGAAACTGTTTGCGGTGTTGATGTCATCGTGATCACTGTGGGAGTGCCGATCATTTTGGTTAACATTTAATTCTCCTAGGCTGGCCTGTATTGTCCATGCACTGTGTATTTAGCGAATCGAAATCAGAATATTGCTAGCAAGTTAGCTTTGATCACTCTGCATTTATTGTCGCGGTGGAGGTTTCTTCATCAACCGATAGTACACCATGACAAACCATACTGTAATCCATACCGGTTTTCATGCCGCGACAGGGAACATTTATAACAACATGTTTATAAACGCCGTGTTTTTTAGGACCGATTACTCGCCAAACGTGTTCATGGGATCCCCAGCCCGCCTGTCCATGACGTTTGTTGTATCTGATATGATACTCTGTCATCCAACTACCTCTGGTAGATCACTGAATTCACCTGATGGCTGAATAGAAGAAGTGGCGTTAATAATAAAATGAATGAACTTAAATGGTTTATCAGATGCATTTGGCTCAAATCCATGTGGCATCCAGGCATTAGTAAACATTAGATCACCGGGTTTTACATCAAAATTAATTTTATTTGAACCGTAGGTGGCATTACGAGAATCAATCTCTGGCAGATTGATCTGAACTTTAGCCGGACGAGGATCAACAATATAAGGTCGGGTACTATTTTCTGGCACTTCAATAAAATAAAAACCTACAAGTTGAGCACCGTATCCGTGAATATGCTCTGCTTGCTGACCATGTTTAAGAAGCTTCTGTCCCCAAAAGTCAGTGACATTAGTTTGAATACGCTGCATATCATATCCTTGAGACTCAAGAATATTCCAACCGGTCTGGGCGATGAAGTTTAGTAGATCACCCATGGACTCATCAAATATATGAGAAGTGTAGCTTACTGGATAAATCTCATTTACTTCTTTTTTGTTTTTTAGCTGCCTATTCAGTACCATTTTGGCATTTTTTAGATATTCAGGCTTGTGTATTGTATATACACCAGATGGAAAGTAGAATTCACTCTTTATCACATTTTCATCTTCCTCGGTATTTGTAGCTTCAGTCAAATTAATCACACGGAATTCCTTTTGCATTATATAGTATATATACTTTATATTATATCGAAGCAATATTTGTTGATAAAATCATTTAAACTTAATTAGCTTACTTATTTGAAATTCTAATATAGAATCTTATCTTTATCCCTAAGTAAATTTGTATGAAATCTCGGGCCATGCCTAATATATACATGGAGAGTCTCCGTATTATCTTCTAAAGCTGTTATCTCATGGTTCATATATTGTTCGTGGGTTAACTCTACAATCTGATCGGATTCTATGACTAGTACATCTGACCATATTTGACCAGTGACTTTAATCTTTCCTCTTAATACCAGAATATCATGATAGGTATTAAAATCATGATAATGCATATGCAGAGTATCACCGGCATTTTCATAAAAGCATCTCATTTGATATTTAAAATTTTCATATTCCCACTTGGTTTTAAGCATCAATAAATTCCCGCACTAAGATAATATATAGACGGCGACACATTTGTGGATGTAAAGGTGCTAGTTTGCACTGTGCCAGCGGCAGTAAGAGAATTAGTTACAGTTGTCATGACCGGTGTTGGTGATGTGCAAGTAGTAACTGTTATTGCCGCGACAGTTGCAGTATTTACAATGAGTGCAATATTAACAGTCTGTCCACTTTGTACGATGGTTGCAGTCAACGCCGATCCATCAGCATTTTTAAAATTGTATGTTCCGGAGGTTGGATACTGAATAGTACTAGATGTAATATTTATCACAGAAGTAATCTGTCCTAAGCCATTGCTAGTTGTATAGCTTGCAAAATAACTGAGATAAAATGTATTAGGAGCAATACCTGGCAATAGTTGAGTATTATACATCAAACCGCAGCAGCAGCCTCCGGCAAAATCATTTGGTGCAACAAAAGTTTTTTGATATGTATTAGTTACTTGTAAACTCGAATTGATCTTGGCAATATTATAAGAAACTCCTGAAGTGTAACCATCATAAGTGATATATCCTGCTCCGGCGCCATCTGGATAAAAATAATATAGAGAACTAGGAAGTTTTACCACATTAAGAAGATTAAATGATGCATCTGTTTTAAATAATATATTAAAATAAGATGGACCAATATTTTGAGATATATATACATTTACGTATACACTATTGGTAATTGAATCGTAGATTAGGCGGCGAATACCATAACTATACCATGAAGAGATTCCTTCAATAGAACCGGCGCCACTATATTTGGTAAGCTGCCTATTAACAGTCAACGATCCGCTTGAAGAAAATTTAAATAGAGTCACCGCTGGCGAGTTTGAATTGCCGGAATAGGGAATAGAGGCAACATATATATTTCCACTTGGATCAAGTGTTAATGCTGTGTAACCCTGACCAGCGCCTCCGCTATAATTTTGTCCAAAATTAGTAGACCAGCGCAACACTCCGGTGGAATTATATGCGTACAATCCAGTAGAATTTAAAAGATAAACATTTCCGGAGTCATCTACAGTGGATACAAAATAATTAGTAGGATTGTAATAACCAGTGAATGAACTAGTCTTCGCAAACGCAGTTGATCCATCAGCTCCGTTAAGTACTACAACTCCATATGTTCCAACTGAACTGGCAGTACTCCCATTAGATGAAATGGTGGCACTAATCACAATATAATTTCCCGAAGGCGATATTGATGCGGCTACTGTACCTTGACTATAATAACTTTGAAATACTTGAACACTCCATACTATTGTTCCAGCACTAGATACTTTTATTATCGTAACTCCCGAGGAATAATATAAATTTGAATTTGCATCTGATCCAATTAATACCGGAGGCACATTATTCTGGGAAGATAACTTTAAAAATGTAGCATAATAGTCTACACCCACATTGGTGGATGGGAACTGCCTAGTCGTACCTGGCCAGACGATACGCACTGCGCCGTTTGCGCCAGTTTTAATAGTGGTACTTATGTTTGGTTCATTAGCGCCGCCGCCGCCATAAGCGCCTCCATAGGAAACGGAACTCCCGAATAAGCATCTGCTATATCCGCCCGCGCCGCCTGATCCGCCGCCTCCCTGTGCAAATCCGCTGCCTCCAGATGCGCCGTTGGTGCCTTGACCAAATAATCCTACACCACCACCCGCGCCATGCTGTCCGCCGCCGCCTCCACCGCCGCCGGCACCAGCAGTGGATGATACAGTAGATGTTATATAGTAGCTTCCAGCGCCACCATTTCCTGAATAGCCGCCTGCGCCGCCGCCTCCTGGTGGTGATCCAGGAACTGCTCCTCCTTTTGTGCTTCCGCCATTACCTCCGCTGCCGCCGCCTGTGCCAACGAAACCTCCGCCTGGTCCGCCACATGACGTTCCTCCGTTAGCACATCCTCTTCCGCCGCCTGTGCCACCTTTACCACTTACTAGCGTCGCCGATGAAAAATAACTATTTCCGCCGTTACATCCACGAGTACCACTGCCCAAAGAAGCATAAGTATTTCCGCCAGCACCAACTACCACAACATATTTTGAGCCTGGGGTAACAGTATAGTTGTTATAG
>Ga0208614_1000220_pt1 | contig 18902 bp, 35 predicted proteins | sample CryBogCBE23Jun09_FD_184554 | JGI IMG/M metagenome (GOLD analysis project Ga0208614, IMG submission 184554) | Freshwater microbial communities from Crystal Bog, Wisconsin, USA - CBE23Jun09 (SPAdes) | ecosystem: Environmental > Aquatic > Freshwater > Lake | place: Crystal Bog, Wisconsin, USA...
ATGCGGCAGTCATTATCTGGGATGGTAAGTCTAACGGTACTCGAAATATGATTGATGAGATGATCCGACAAAAGAAGCCATATCATCTGCAACTTACATCATCAACATTGGATTCTTTTTATGAGTGAAATTGAAAAGTTGAAGCAGTACTGTGAAGATAATAATATCTCTCGTATAGGTGTGACTACGGCCTATGAACTTGGCTTGACAGATAAAAAGCCAACTGCGGAAGAAATTGCTCGGTCAATCAATGAAACACATGAGTGGTTAAAAGACCCTGTCAATAATCTAGTTTCTCGTATTGGCGGTCATGTAATGCTCAAGAAAGATAGTATCATGTGTCTCGAGAACCGTACTGGTTTACTTGAAGATGGTACTTGGGACAAATTTCATTAACTAAAGATGAAAAATGGGAAGTCCGTTCATTAAAAGAAGATGTTGAATTATTTGAAAAAGCAATTGCTATGATTAAGGAGTTGAATGAACATGTCAAAAGATGAATATGAATCATTATATTATAAGACTGTTACAAAAGAACATAAGTATTGGTCTCTTGTAGTTATGATTAAGTATATGGCAGCAGCACAAAAGTTTCTTTTTGATGATGAAGAAAGTGCTCGAACAGTTTATGATGCATTTACACTAGCTCTCAAGAAAGATAGAGACTACTCAAATGATCGTGAACGTATGTTTACCTTTACTTGTTTGGGTAATTCTAGTACCACTATTGATATACACGAAGTGAGTTATATCTCTCTAAACCCTCCAGTTTCAATTTTCTTTGAGGATGAAGAAGATGAGCAGCGTTAATCTTGTAGGTATTACTCAGCCTAATTTTGAGTACACTGGTTGTAAAGATGCTGGTGAACTAGTAGCTTGGTGTGCTCGAGTTAGCAATCCAAGTAATCAAAACAATACTGAAACAGCACCAAAGCTACTTCGTTATCTGATTAACAATCAGCATTGGTCACCGCTTGAAATGGTCCATATCTCAATGGAGATTAAGACTACAAGGGACATTGCTCGTCAGATTCTTCGTCACCGTAGTTTCAGTTTTCAAGAATATAGTCAGCGATATGCGGATCCAACTAAGGATCTGAACTTTGTCACTCGTGAAGCAAGACTTCAGGACCAAAAGAACCGTCAGAATAGCATTGATGTTGATGATGAAGCTCTGCAGAATAGATGGCAGATTTTTCAAAATAACATAGCTCACTTTGCTGAAGAAGCATACAAGTGGGCAATTGAAAACGGTATTGCCAAGGAACAGGCTCGTGCAGTTCTTCCTGAAGGGCTGACTGAATCTGTGATGATCATGTCTGGATCACTTCGTTCTTGGGTTCACTATTGTCAACTGCGTATGGATAAGGCAACTCAGAAGGAACATCGTATTGTTGCCGAACAGTGCTGGGCAATTATCTGTGAACAGTTTCCTGCAATTGTTGATGCATTGAACGATGAGTGATCGGACTTATACTGTCGGTGAACTTGTGGATATGCTGAGTAAGTATGATCGTGGTTTAATGCTACGAGTGCTTGACCATAAAGGATTCAAGTTATCAGGTGTTGATAAAGTGGAAATGTTAGATGGTCGTATTACGATTATGGTTGATTGGAATTAAAAGTGAGTAGAATCGTATTAGTATCCTATACAAAAACTATAGACAGATGCCAAGATTGTCCACACTTTCATAGCCATCCACAGGAACCAACTTGTGGAAAACTAACAGATATAGATGATCCTTGGGCGAGTCTGTTAGGATGGAATGAATGTCGTGATGGATTTCCGTCTAAATGCCCTTTAAGTGAAGTGTTTAATTGTGAACAGACAATTTCTAGCTAGTAGCAGTTTGGCTAATGTCAGAGGAGATATTTAATGAAAAGCGAAGAACTATTTGAAACAGCGAAGAAGTCAATGGAGACTTATTCAACAATGTTATTTACCTATTTAGTGCTCGAAGCAAAAGGTATTGATGTTGAAGAACGCCTATTGGCTGATCAAAAATATTTAGAAACTGTTAAGCAAATGATTCAGCTTGCAGTAGGAATGCAAAAGTTAGAAGAGAAAAGAAATATTCATGTATGATTGGAAAGAATATGTTGGTTATCAACCAAATACTTTAATTGTTTTTTATCTGATTTTAGATTCAGATAACGGATTTAAAATTGATAAAGCATGTTTTGAACCCGAAGATTTTACTTTGAATGAGAATGAACTTGTAGAATCTTTAAAAGGTGTACTTTCAGAATTTCCTCAAGTATCCATAAAAGATGAATTTGAACTTACTAAAGCAAAAACTAATTCTGTTCGCTTATCAAGAAGAGCATTTCCGAATGTTAACTATGATAATGTTTGGTACTATAAAGGTTCAGCTGCTTTCGATTGTGCAATAATGGTTGCAAGTCATGAAGGTAAGTATATAATTTTCAAACATCCAAAGTTTGAAGACTATGGGTTCAAGATGAAAAAATGAAAATTAATTCATATGCATATTGTCTAATATGGAACATCTCATTACTTATTGCAAGTTCATGTCTTGCCTGGCATGATAGTAATGGATGGTGGTTTGTTCTTCTATTTTTCTTTTATGCATCAGTAAAAGAAGTTGATGATGTCTGACAAATATAAAGTAGCACTAGAGAAGCTAATATCAGTACTTGATTCTTGTCCACAATTTGAATCTGGTGCTGGTGGTATGTCAATTGATGCTCAGATTCGTAGAACTTTTATTAATCGTGTCCCAGCAATGGCTGTAGAAGAAGCAAGAGAAGTACTGTTAGACCTTGATACATAAATAATGCAGTTGTTCAACCAAAAGGATCTAGCATGACACCTACACAACTTGCAAAACAATATACCGAACTTGGTGATACTCAGGCAAAAACTAATGCACTATTAAATGCATTGCCTAATGAAAAATGTGCCGTCCTAAGTTCTAGTCATGCATCAAATGATAATCTAAAAGATAAACTTAAAGAACTTCGCCCAGACTATAATCAAGATAATGTAGTCTGGTTAGTATACGAACAGAATTCAGGCTGGAGAGATAAGACACTCTTTAGAGATATGCACATTTATCTTGAGAATTGCTTACTCGATGAAATGAACATCAACCAGGTTAAAGCAATCAATGATGTTTATGGTAAAAACAAAAGTTGACATTTTTACTAGAATGATATAAAGTGGTCTTTTAATGTTGATATATAACATCCCAAGGTAAAATTTACAAGGATAAAGTCTAGAAATGATTAACGTACTTAAGCGGAATGGCAGTAAAGAACCTCTCAATATTGATAAGATCCACCGAGTAATAGAATGGGCATGTGAGGGCTTATCTGGTGTTTCGGTTAGTGCAATTGAACTTGCATCACATATCCAATTCTATGACAAGATTAAGTCATCAGATATCCATGAAACACTCATTAAAGCCGCTTCAGAATTAATCACTGAGGAACATCCAAACTATCAATATGTTGCTGGCCGACTAATCAACTACCAACTTCGTAAGGAAGTTTATGGCCAGTATGAACCTGTTAGTCTATATGATCATTATTGTAAAGTTGCAATGAGTGGTTATTATGACCAGGAATTAGGTAAAGTTTATACCGTTCAAGATTGGTCGGAATTAGAAGATTATATTGACCACGATCAGGATGATCTTCTTACATATGCTGCGATGGAACAATTCCGTGGCAAGTATCTAGTAAAGAATAGAGTTACTGGTCAGATTTATGAAACGCCTCAGATGGCTTTCATGCTTATTGCCATGACACTATTCCAAAACTACAAGACCGATAGATTAAAATGGGTCAAGGATCTTTATGACGCAATTTCTACTTTTTATATTAGTCTTCCTACTCCAATCATGGCTGGAGTTCGTACTCCTAGGCGGCAGTTTAGCTCATGTGTTCTTATCGAGACAGATGATTCACTCGATTCCATTAATGCAACTTCATCAGCGATCGTAAGATATGTATCACAAAAAGCTGGAATCGGAATTGGCGGTGGTAGTATCCGTGCTCTCGGGTCTCCTATTCGCAATGGTGACGCTGTTCATACTGGTGTTATTCCTTTTTGGAAACATTTTCAGACTGCTGTTAAATCGTGTTCTCAAGGTGGTGTTCGTGGTGGCGCGGCAACCTTACACTACCCCTTTTGGCACATGGAAGTAGAAGATCTTCTAGTACTAAAGAATAATAAAGGTACTGAGGATAACCGAATTCGTCATCTAGATTATTCGGTACAGTTTAATAAGGTAATGTATGAACGCCTTTTGGCTGGAGGTAATATCACCCTCTTTTCACCTCATGATTGCAAGGATCTCTACGAAGCGTTCTTTCGAGATGCTGATGAATTCCGTACTCTTTACGAAAAGTATGAGCGAAATCCAAAAGTCAGAAAGAAATCAATTCCAGCCATTGATCTATTTAGTTCCTTCATTACCGAACGAAAAGATACAGGACGAATCTACTTCCAAAACGTAGATCATTGTAATACTCATGGCTCATTTGATCGGACAAAAGCTCTAATTAAGATGAGCAATCTGTGTGTCATAGGAGATACAATGATTACGATCGAAGATCAAGAAGGATCTATTGCAGATATTAGAATTGAGGATTGTAAAGTTGGTCAAAGAGTTTACAGTAGAAACTTAAAACTCGGTAAAGACGAATTTAGAACAATTACGGATTTTGCCAAGACTGGGATTAATCGCAAGGTCATGAAAATTACCGATGAAGAAACTGGTAATTCTATTACTTGTACTCCTGAGCATATGATCTATACTGAAAATAGAGGGTATGTGATGGCTAAAGAACTTACGGAAAATGATATTTTAAAAATTCAAAAATAATTTAGTTGGCATTGTGATTTCTGTATAAATAAGTAAAAGGAGAAATCACAATGCCAATAGTATATAAAATAACTAATAAAACTAATAATAAATCGTATGTTGGATATACTGTAAGAACTTTAGAACAAAGATGGAGTAATCATCTGTCTTCCGTTAGACAAGGAAGTAATTTTAGATTTCATAATGCAATAAGAAAATATGGTGTTGATAATTGGACACTAGAAATTCTTTGTGAATCAGATGATCTTTCATTTATCAAAAAACAAGAAGAAGAAATTATTTTAGAATTAAATCTAACTAATAATAAGTTTGGATATAATGCAAAGCCTGGTTGTTGTGGTGGTTGGATTGTAAAGCCAGAAAATTATGAACAATGGAGATTATCTCAGAAACTTAGAAGTTCTGGTAGTAATAACGGTAATTCATCGGATATAAGTAATGATGAAATAATTGATGTTGCTATTAAATTTTATAATCAAAATAATAGAATACCAAGCCATAGACAATTGGTGAAATTTGGTTCAGAACTTGGTGTAAAGATACCAAAACATTTCACTGATTATAGATTTGATGGTTCTTTTAAAAACTTGATTAAAATACTTGAAGAAAAATTACAATGTGAATATACACCACACGTAAAAACAAATGAACACAGACGAAATTTATCTGATGCAAATAAAGGTAAATTTTGGTGGTCATGTGACGAAATTGAGATTAGCATTCAGTGCAAAGAACACGAATTAGATAAAAGACATAATTGGTATAGAGGTAGAAAATATGGCAATAAGAATTGAGTACATTGAAGAAGAATACGATGTATTCGACATTACGGTAGATAAAAATGAGAATTTTTATGCTAATGGCATTCTAATTCATAACTGTCAAGAAATTACATTGCCCACCCGTCCACTCGTTGACATTAATGACGAGAATGGTGAAATTGCATTATGCACATTGGCGGCAAAAAACTGGGGTAAAGTAAAGAAACCATCCGACTTTGAAAAGCCATGTACATTAATGGTTAGGACTCTAGATGCACTACTCGACTATCAAGACTATCCTGTTAAAGCTGCTGAACTATCTACAAAGGCTCGCCGTCCTCTCGGCATTGGTATCATTAACTTTGCTTATTGGTTGGCCAAAAACGGATCATCGTACATCGTACCTAATCTTTCTCTTATCCATAATTACGCTGAAGCTTGGTCGTACTATCTGATTAAGGCTTCTGTTGATCTTGCAGAAGAATTTGGAGCTTGTCCTAAGTCAGATGAGACTTTGTATGCTCAGGGTATCATGCCAATTGACACTTACAAAAAAGAAGTTGATGAATTGGTAGAACCTGTTTATCATATGGACTGGGATACACTACGTGAACGTGCCAAGAAGTTTGGAATTCGTAACTCAACTCTAATGGCACTAATGCCTGCGGAAACATCTGCACAGATTAGTAACTCAACTAATGGTATTGAACCTCCTCGTGCTCTTGTTTCTATTAAGCAGTCCAAGGATGGTGTACTAAAGCAGGTAGTTCCTGGCATCAATAACCGTAATATCAAGTATGAACTTCTATGGGATCAACCAAGCCCAGAAGGTTACATAAAGATTATGGCAGTACTCCAGAAGTTTATTGACCAGTCTATTTCAACTAACACTTCATATAATCCAAAGTTCTATGAAGATGGTAAGATTCCTATGTCAGTAATGCTTCAACATCTTTTGATGATGTATAAATACGGCATTAAGACTGGATATTATTTCAATACTCTGGATGGTGCTGGTGAAATTGATCTAAATGAACTAGCAGCTGGTGAAGTCGATACAGAGGATTGCGATTCTTGCAAGATTTAATTGAAGAAAAAAGAGGTAAGCGGAGACGTTTGACTCAATCTAAAATTAAAAAACAAAAGAACTTGGCTAAACTGAGTGGTCTTTCTGATAAAGGGCAAGACCACAGGTTTGCTAAAATGCATGCTTTAAATTGTGGTATTCCTGGGTGTGTTATGTGTGGAAATCCACGAAAAATCTGGAAACAAAAGACTCTTCAAGAAAAGAGATTTTTACAAGGAAACGACGATGAATAGTTTAGGATACATTCTAATACATAATGATATGTGGGAAGATTGCGGCAAAATCTTTAAAGTACTAAGCTATTATAAAGATGGTGACAGTACCGGAATTCATCTTGAATTACAAACTAATGATGGCTTGACTGAAAAAAGAACTGTACCAGAAGCATATATAGAGTGGATCCAAGAGGGAGATCTTAATGTCGATTTTTAATATTAATGTTGTTAAGAGTCATCTACAACGTACTTGCTTTTTTGATGAATCAGTTGATGTTGCACGTTATGATAAAGTACGATATCCTGCATTTGAAAAACTTACTGACAAGCAACTTGGTTTCTTTTGGAGACCAACTGAAGTTGAACTATCAAAAGATTCTAAGGATTTCAAGAATTTAACTGACCATGAAAAGCACATCTTTACATCCAATCTCAAACGCCAAATTCTTCTTGACAGCGTGCAAGGTCGAGCCCCTTCTCTGGCTTTTCTGCCGATCTGTTCGCTACCTGAACTCGAAACCTGGATCCAGACATGGGCGTTCTTTGAAACAATCCATTCTAGGTCGTATACTCATATCATTCGTAACATCTATCCAGATCCTTCAAAGATCTTTGACGAGATGCTGGACATTCCTGAAATTGTAGATTGTGCTGGTGCCATCAGTAAGTACTATGATGATTTGATTACTCTAAACAATACACTTGGTTGTCCAGAATCGCAATATGGTTATACGCCAAAGTATCGATATGATCACAAGAAAGCACTTTGGCTCTGTCTCAATGCAGTCAATGCTTTAGAAGGTGTTCGTTTCTATGTTTCGTTTGCATGTTCGTGGAACTTTGCCGAACTCAAGAAGATGGAAGGTAATGCCAAAATCATCAAGCTCATCGCTCGTGACGAGAACCTTCATCTTGCCTCAACTCAGCAGCTCCTCAAGATTCTTCCAAAAGAAGATCCAGACTTTGCTAAGATACAGGAAGAGACTCGGGATGAATGCATCAACATTTTCCATGAGGTTGTCACTCAAGAAAAGAAGTGGGCTAGTTACCTTTTCAAGGATGGCTCGATGATCGGTCTTAATGAGTCAATGCTTTGTGACTTTATTGATGAACGTGCAGACAAATGCCTAAGAGCTATGGGTCTACCAACACAGTTTGGTAATAAGCAGAAAGTTCTTCCTTGGACTGCTAAATGGATTGCAGGTGCTGATGTTCAGGTAGCACCACAAGAAACCGAAATTTCGTCATATGTTATCGGTGAAGTAAAACAAGATATTAATGAGAATTCATTCAAAGGATTCTCATTGTAAGGAGATTAAATAAATGGATTGGATTACGTGTACTGAATGTCAAGAAGAATTTAAAGTAATTGCGGATAGTCTAGAGTCAATCTCATATTGTCCATTCTGTTCAGCGGATATTGTTGAAACTGAAGATGAAGAATCAGAAGATCTAGATGAATAAATAAATCTTTTAGTTGATTGAAAGATTTATGAATGTCGTGGTTTTATAAAGATAAAGAATTCGAATACTCAGATGAATGGTATGGTTTCATTTATCTGATTGAGAATCTAAAAACCGGTCGTAAGTACATAGGCCGTAAATATCTAACTAAAGCCGCATATAAAACAGTCAAGGGTAAACGAAAGAAGATCCGTAAAGAGTCCGATTGGGAAACTTATTACGGATCTTCTCCGTCTTTACTTGCCGATGTTGAGTTATATGGTAAAGAACATTTTAAACGTACTATTTTAAGATTATGTAAATCTCGCGGAGAATGTAATTATTTCGAGGCCAAAGAGATCTTTGACAAAGATGCGGTACTAGATGGGAACTATTACAATCAATGGGTAAGCTGTAAGGTTCAAGCTAGTCACGTAAAATCATTACATTTTAATAATCAGGAGACTACATGAAGTGGGTAACATTTTAGAACATAAGCATTTAATTATTCGTGCAGAGCTTACAGATCCACCATACGATGCAATTGACATCAAACGTTGGATGCGAAATCTAGTAGATGCTATCGGCATGAATATACTAATGGGTCCATATGCGATCTATTCAGATATGGTTGGCAATCAAGGTCTTACTGCGGTTACTATTATTGAGACTAGTCATATCGCTATTCATGTTTGGGATGAATGTGAACCTGCACTTATGCAGATGGATGTATATACTTGTAGTACTCTTGATATTAATGATGTTTTTAAAGCTATTGAAGAGTTTAAACCCACAAAGATTGAATATAAATTCATCGACCGTGAAAAGGGGTTGACATTAATTGGCAATGGTGTAATATAGTATTTGTGATTTGTAATGGAGATTAATCATGGGTAAAAAGAAAATTCGTAGTACTAAAACTTCAAGTGGTGCACATAGCAATGTTTCAAGAAGCACACTGAAGCTTGTAGCTTCAACTAAGTGTCCAATTGAAAAGGCACTAAATGTTGTAAAAGCTTGGAAGCAAGGTAAGAATCCTTGGATTACTGTAAAGAATACTGATGGATCTACAAATAGACTCTTCATCAAAGTTCGTGCAAACAGCATTTATGGCAATCCTAAATTTTCCTCAAGTGGTCTATTTAAAGGTAACGATGAATGAATGTACTGATTTATACTAAACCTGGTTGTGGTCCTTGTCTCAAGGCAAAAACTCTACTAAAGATTAAAGGTGTTCCATTTACTGAAATGGTAATTGGCTCTGATCTTCTAGCAGAAGATTTTATTGCTACATACCCAACACAGAAAACTGCTCCTCTTATTATTATCGATGAACAAAAGATTGGTGGATATAATGAACTCGTTGAATACTTTGACAGCCGACCACAATTCCTCGCAGGTTGATGTTCTTTCTAAGCTACTTCGTGAGAATGTAGTAAATGTAGTCTTTGTAAAGAAAGACGGAACAGAACGAATCTTGAACTGTACTCTGAATCCTTCACTGCTTCCTGCACAGGATACCGAAACAAGTTCCACCCGCAAATCAAATCCTGAAGTGATGTCCGTATGGGATGTTGATAATTCAGGTTGGCGATCATTCCGTCTTGACTCAGTACTAACAATGTCGGTTGGTGCTTAATGGGTTTTGCTAAAGATAGACATTCCACTAATGCTATGGGTGGAACTGAATTAATGAAGTTTGAACTTCAGAAGCGACTTGATTCAACTTTGCTTGATGAGTTTCAAATCTTTCTATCAAGAGTTGAAGAACCTCTAGATGAGTCAAAGATAAGACTCTACTGGATTCATGATCTGCCTGGTGATCCAGGTGCTGAACATTTAAAGAATGGTGGATGGAATAACTTCCATAAGCTTATTTTTGCTTCTAATTGGCAAATGCAAGCATTCATCAACTACTATGGAATTCCATGGTCAAAATGTATCGTTCTTCAGAATGCTATAAATCCTATCCCAGCACATGATAAACCAAAGGATACTATTCGTCTTGGATATTGGTCAACACCACACCGTGGTCTCAACATTTTGGTCCCTGTATTCGACAAATTGTGTGAGAAGTATGACAACATCGAGCTCGATGTCTATTCATCTTTCAAACTCTATGGATGGGAACAACGAGATCAAGAATTTAAAGATCTATTCGCGGCCTGTGAATCACACCCCAAGATTAATTATCACGGGTCAGTTTCAAATGAAGAACTAAGAGAAAATCTCAAGCATATCCATATACTAGCTTATCCAAGTATTTGGCCCGAAACATCTTGTATTACTCTTATGGAAGCTATGTCAGCAGGTATTTTAGCTGTTCATCCTAACTTTGCTGCACTTCCAGAAACTTCTGCTAACTGGACACAAATGTATCAGTGGGTTGAAGATATGGGTCATCATGCAAATATCTTCTATTCGGTTCTTAATAGTGCCATTCAGAATATCAACCATGAACAGATGCATCTACACCTTCAATCACAAAAAGCATATGCTGATTCCTTTTATGGTTGGGGTAGTAGAGAGCATCAGTGGAAAGCTTTTTTCACCTCTCTTCTCAATGAGCCAAGAGCCATTCAAAAACCTCAACAGTTTTTTGAATACAAAACGGGTTGACATTTTTTTCAAAGTGGTTTAGACTAAATTATAAACCACAAGGGATCTATCATGGCTGCTAAGTCGAATACCAATAAGACGATTGACAAAGTTTTTGTCGGTAAAGAACCTATCATTGCAGAAATTTTCAGTCGCAATGATTCGGAATTTGTCCGTGCCCTTAACTGGTACAATTATGTACATGACATCAGTGACGGTAAGCCTTGGCTTCTTCAGTGGATGAAGATGGAAAAGTTTGACAAGAGCTTTATCGAAGCCGTCCGAAAGACTGCTGATTGGGCAATTCCTACTACCATTTGTTGGGTTGCTCGGATGGCGATGAACGGCACCAAGTTTTCCGAGGCCAATATCGACTACGTTAAGGGTCGGATCAATGAAATCCATGCAAAGTATCTTCGGACTAAAACTGAAGATACTGATGAGACTACAACTAATGTAGTCTCCATTCAAGACCGAACCAAAGCTAAGGGTGACTACATTCTTACTCTAGCCGAGGAAGAAGTAGTTGATGGCTTTATGCTTGGTACTGGTCTTTCCATGTACCTCTTCCTCCAGAAGCATTCTTGCACTGCCGCGGCGGCAAACACTCTCCGTGCTCACTATATTAAAAGCCGAGATGAACTGTTCAGCGGTGATCCTCAGGTAAAGGAAGCATACGGTAAGGATCTCAAGAAATACCAGACCTTCTGGCAAGGCGTGATTGATGATATCGATCGGTACATCGGGAATAAGAAGGCAGTAAAGCCCAAGAAAGAAAAGGTAGTCAAGGTCAAGCCAATCTCTAAGGTAGTTGAAAAACTCAATTACCAGAAAGAAGATCCTACACTGAAGCTTGTCTCTGTTCTCCCTCAGGAACTTATCGGAGCTAAGGAACTTTGGACTTATAATACCAAGGAGCGAAAGCTTACGGTATTTTATGCAACCGGTCCTTCTGGTCTGAATGTCAAGGGTTCTACTCTACTTGATTTTGATGTAGAAAAATCAGAAGCAAAGCGCCTTCGTAAGCCTGAAGTCGTGGTAGCCGAAGTACTTAAGGCTGGTAAGGTTGCTATCCGAAAGATCATGGGATCACTTACTACTACATCGGTCAAACCTAACGGTCGTATAAATAACCAGACAATACTTTTGAGGGTTATTAAATGACCAATGTAGTAAAATTCCCTAAAGAAAAGAAAAATACTCCTCCACAGTCAATGGAAGAACTTCTATCTTCTGTGGAGGAAACAAGAAAAGAACAAATTGAATACTTGATGGATGAAATTCTATCAAACTCTATGCGTATCTTATATGAAGAAGGTTTTGATTTAACTTCAGAGCATTGTGTAAACTCTACAGCACTTTACGTTGAAGCCTTTAAAGCTGCAATTTACAGATCTGTAGGCTTTGAACATGGGCTACATGATGTAGCAGATCAGGTAATGGTTATTGTAGAAGATGAATCTGAAGAATCGGTTGACATTATTTCAGATTCGGAATAAAGTATATTATGTTAAACTGTGAAGGATATGTGACATTATTATCGTAGATCTCAACCAGGTTATGATTTCCAATTTTATGGTAACTCTTGGTAATCATGCTGATGGCACAACAATCGAAGAAGATCTTCTTCGCCATTTTATTCTCAACTCAATCCGTAGTTACAATGCCAAGTTCCGTGCTGAATTTGGTGAAATGATCATCGCATGTGATGACACCAACAATTGGCGTAAGCAGATCTATCCTTACTACAAAGCCAATCGTAAGAAGAATCGTGAAACTTCCAAGCTTGATTGGAATGCAATTTTCACGACACTGAATAAGATCCGTGATGAACTCAAGGTATATTTTCCTTACCGTGTGATCCAAGTCCATGGTGCAGAAGCCGACGATGTGATTGGTTCCCTGTGCATGAAGTTTGGTAACGATATGCCTGTTGGTGGCTTTGGTGATCCTATTCTTATCATCTCGGGTGATAAGGACTTCCGTCAGCTACAAATTTTCAGTAATGTCAAGCAGTACGATCCCGTCCGTAAGAAGTGGATCGCTGAAAAGAATCCAACCGCATACCTTAAGGAACATATCATCCGTGGTGATAGCGGTGATGGTGTACCAAACTTCCTCAGTAAGGATGATTGTTTCATCGTTCCTGGTGGCCGTCAAAAGCCAATTTCACAGAAGAAGCTTGAGTTGTGGCTGAAGCAAGAACCTGAACAGTTCTGCACCGATGAAATGATGCGTGGTTGGAAACGCAACGAACAGATGGTAGATCTAACAAAGATACCCGTCCATATTCAGGAACAGGTACTTGAAGCATACGAATCACAAGCCAATAAGGGCCGTGATAAGCTCTTTAACTACTTTATTGCAAATCGACTCAAGAATTTGCTAACAGATATCGATCAATTTTAGGATTAACATATGTCACGTAAATCAGTATCATGGATTTTGGATTTTACTTCCAAACTACCAAATGAAGAAGAAAAGATCAAGTGTCTAAGGGCAAATGATCATCCAGTAATTCTTACTATTTTGAAGTTGGCATACGATCCTAACATTAAGTGGGCGCTACCAGAAGGTCCTGCTCCATACGTACCATGTGAATATCCAAGTCAAGAGAATATGCTTTATCAAGAAGCTCGTAGACTTTATTTGTTTCTTGATGGTTCAAATCCAAACATGCATCAGTCTAAGCGTGAATCACTATTCCTTGAACTACTGAATGTGATTGACCCTAAGGATGCTGAACTTATTATTGCAATTAAGGACAAGAAACTTCCATACGAAGGTCTTGATTCTGAACTTATTCTAAAAGCTTTTCCAAATCTCTACTAAAAGGACTCAGGTAAATTAAAGATGGCTAAGAAGTTTCCACGCAGCGATCAGTATGATGATTATGATAGTGACTACCATGAAAATGGATATCATGACCAACTTGTAGAGCGTAGAAAGAATAAGCGTATGAAAAATGCGCTAAAGTCTCGAAATGTTTATGATCTAATGAATCTAGATGAAGATTATTATTAATGCCATTCTATGATTTAATTGATACAGAAACACAAGAACTCCATGAAGTATTCATGTCTTATGAAAAACTTCAGGATTATCTAGCCGAACATCCTACATTAGTTCAAGCAGTAAGTGCACCTACACTAATTTCAGGTGTTGCTGGTGTAACACATAAGAACGATTCAGGTTTTAATGATATGATGTCGAGAATCGCAGCGGCCAATCCGACATCACCCCTTGCCGATAAATATGGATCAAAGGGAATTAAGGAATCAAAGACTCGAGATGCGGTAAAGAAACAAAAGGAACGACAGGCATCTCGGTTTATGATCTAGTAGTATATTATGCTTCTGTGATAACATCAACATCAGGAGCTTTCATGGCCGAAAGAACTCAACGCTTAACTAAAAGACAACAGAGACTAGCAGAAAAGGGTAACTCAAAAAAAGAACTAGGCTCAAAAGTCCCTTCAATCCAGCAACAGAATTTTAGTCTTAAGTCAGTCACACCAATAACTGATAATCAGATTAAAACATTCAATGCATATGAAGATGGAGATCATCTATTTCTTCATGGCTGCGCTGGTACAGGTAAGACATTTATTTCATTTTATCTAGCACTACGTGAAGTAATGTCAGGTAAAACAAAACGAAATAAACTGATTATTATCAGAAATGCTCAATCATCAAAGGATATTGGTTTCTTACCTGGTACTGAAAAAGAAAAATTGGCTGTATATGAATCTGCATATAAAGCCATTTGTTCAGAACTATTTCAGCGTGGAGATGCTTATGATATTCTCAAGACCAAAGGTATAATTGAGTTTCATAGCACTTCTTTCCTCCGTGGTACTACAATTGACAATGCCGTCATTCTTGTCGACGAAGTTCAAAATCAACGCTATAGTGAAATGCGAACCGTCTTAACTCGTACTGGTGATTATTCACGTATTATCCTTTGTGGTGATACTAAACAGGATGATCTTACTAGTGAACGTTATAAAGAATCTAGCGGTCTTAAAGATATGATGCGTGTCTTTGACAACATGGATTCTATGACAACTATACATTTTGATTTGGAAGATATAATTAGATCGGGGTTTGTAAAACAATTTCTAACAGCAGAATATAACTTAGGATTATATTAATAATCTGGGTTTGTTAAAACCTTTATGAGTATAAATAGTGCATAGGAGATATTTTATGCACTATTTTACTTATATCATAAGATTAATAAATTCTGACAAATACTACGTAGGAAGACACAGTACTAAATTAGAATCAGAAAAATCAAAATATAAAGGTTCAGGAAAGTGGGTTCGTTCTATAAAAGATAAAAATTTATTAGAAAGAGAAATCTTACAATTTTTTGAAAATGAAGAATGCTTAATTGAAGGTGAAAGAAGACTTTTGAAAGAACATCTGGGCAAACCTGGCTGTATGAATTTTAATGAAAACCCTGTAGGATTTAGTTCTATCAACAATCCTTCTAAGAGACCTGAAGAAAGAATTAGAAGAAGTGAAAGATCGAAGGGGAAGAACAATCCCATGTATGGTAGGAAATTTTCAGAAAATGAATTGAAAAGAAGATCTGATCAAATGAAACTTTATAATCCTGCCAGAGATGATCAAAAAGTAAAAGACAAAATTAGTAAAAATTTAATTGGCAAAAATAAAGGTAAATTAAGATCTCAAGAATTAAAACAATTCTTTTCTGAACAAAGAAAACAAAAATGGGCAGACGGTTCTCTTAAAGGTATGACAGGTAAAAATCACTCAGAAGAAACTAAAAACAAACTTAAAAATAACCCAAACAATAAAAAACCAAAACAAATAATCGTTTGTCCTCATTGTAATAAAGAAGGAGGCAAACCTGTTATGATAAGATTTCATTTTGATAATTGTAAAAGTTTAGTCTAGGATTATATTAATGAGTGATTATGTGAGAATGACTGAAAATCCAAATTATGTGACAATGGCTTATTTTAAAGAACATATGCTTTGTGTTCCTACTGGCGCCCGACTATTCAAACCAGTCGGGCGTCTACTTTGGTTGAAGAAATGGATGTGGAAATTTCTTGACAAACACAAGTGTCTTGAACAATATGAAAAGCCAGAAGTCGAGTATGAACGTATTGTTATTGACAAGAAAACATTGGTTGATGGACTTTTTACTGCTTATAGTAAATCATTTCCAGCGTATAAAAGACCAAGAAAGGTCTATATTGGCCCAGAGCAGATGAGTGAACTATTAAAAGATCCTAGAATTATGTCTATCACACAACCTATTGATTTTAGTGTGCCAACTGTATTTAATCAGACACTATTCAATCTTCCTGTGGAGATGGTTCCACATATGAATGGTGTACTAATCGTTTAATGGAGAATATTATGGATAAGAAAGAATTTGTACAACGTTATGTTCTTGCGCAAGAACCAGGAAGCATAAGAAATGTAGTCGAGATAGTTGAAGCTGCAATTCAGCAGTGGGAAACAATCGAGCAATATTTCACAATAAAGCCCACTACTAATCTTTGGGACTACAACGATATGAAGCGTTGATGTTTACACACAACTTAATTGATTTACCTCGGCTGGAGCGTATTGATGGAGCAATTCGTCAATATAAGACTCCAGCCGGACTTTTATATCCTTCTGTAACTACTTTACTTGGCGCTATGACGGATAAATCCGGTCTAGATGAATGGCGCAAAGCAGTAGGTGAAGCAGAAGCAAATAGAGTTTCTAGTCGAGCAGCTAGAAGAGGGACTGAAGTACACAGGCTATGTGAAGATCTGGTACTGAATAGACCAGTAGATCTCAAACGAGAAATGCCATTCAATGTTCATATGTATAGACAACTCGAACGTAAGTTAAAAGCGAACGTCAATGAGATTAGAGGATCAGAATTATTCTTGTATTCCGATAAACTAAAGATTGCTGGTGCTTGTGATCTTATTGCTAATTATGCTGATAAGCCTTCAATTATTGACTTCAAGACTTCTGGTAAAAATAAAAAGAAAGAATGGATTGAAGGTTATTTTCTACAAGCAACTTTATATTCATATATGTTTTGGGAGAGGACTGGAATCTTTCATAATCAGATTGTAATTATGATTGCAGTTGAAGAAGAAACAGAAGCACAAATCTTTATTGAAAAAGCAAGTAACTACATTACCAAAGCACAGAAACTATGTAATGACTTTCATTCTTCAAAGTGATAAATATCTTAAAGGAGATTTATCTAGATGTGTGTTGTTGTAGCAAAATTTTTCCCAGGTACTGGATGGGCAGTCGCTAAGAATAGAGATCAAGATTACGTACCTGATGTAGAGTTTAAAGAAGAAGATCATAATACTGTAAAAGAAATCTTGGTGATGTATGATAATAGAACCAAGTATAAAGAAGGTATGAACTTTTCTGGGCTAGGTATTGTTTCTACTAGTTTAAGTCCATTACCTTCATTGGAAGCTGATGCCGCCGACGGGCGAAATATCGATGCGGCATTACATATGAAAGATCCACTTAAGGCAGCCAAATTTCTAATCCGTAATAAAGTAATGGGCTTCATTCTTGTTTTCACTAAAGACACATTATATCTCATTGAAGCAGCTAGAGATGATAATGGTAAAGGTGAATATCAATATAAACTAAGAGAAGTTCCTAAAACTGAAACCGTTGCTGTTACAAACCATGGACATGCATTTCCTTGGGCTGGATTTCAGCTTGGTGTAGATAAGAAACAAGATCTGAAGCGTAAATCAAGTGAGTCAAGAAAGAAGATTGCCGAGAAGGTAGTTTCACAAGCTAAGACTCCTATGCAGATGCTTCGTGGATTAAGCATTAAAGCAACAAATGATCTTCAGATGAACATTTTCAGAGTTGGTACCAAAGATCGCCAGATGCGTACTATCTTTCAGAATCTTTTAGTACCAAGCGAAAAGAAAATGTATGTTATTCCAATTCAATGCAAAATGACATTGCATACAGATCGTAAGTATGTACAATGTGAAGTAATGGATAATAAATACATCAAGAAAACATATGATGGGAATATAAAATATTTTGCTGGTCTGCAAAGATTCCCTAATGGTCTTGTTAAATGCATTGAAGAGGAAACTAGTGTGGCTCCAGTAAAATTTTCTACATATCTAGATGAGAATATACGTCTGACATTAAGATATCATGATAAATTGAACCCAAAGCTTTGGACAAAAGATCAACTAGATGATTCTGTAATTAAGTTTTTATTAAAGAATGCAATGAAGTTTGCTAAATTTTCAGGTATTTCCGCTGATAGAGTCCATGATGTTGTTGTAACGGGTGGTAATTGTAACTATAACTATACCAAGTATTCTGATATTGACGTGCATCTAATGTGTGATCTGTCAGGTCTAGATGATGAACAATTATATAAGAAGAAAGCTGAATGGACTGATAATCATCCTGAGTTGAAAGTTGCTGGTTATCCTCTTGAGTTTTATGCATCAAACGAAAAAGAGCCATATCCAAAGGGTCAAGGTTTCTTTTCTTTAGTACAAGATAAATGGATTGTAGTTCCTAAACATTTAGATCATGTCGAGATTCTAAAAGATCCTGCATTCATCACCAAAGTTGAACACAACATCTGGTATATCAAGAATCATCTGCTTAAGAAAGAAGGCAGTGCTGATGACATTCTAGACTTTAAGACTAAAATGTGGAAAGGCCGTGCCGCTGGTCTCGAACGTGGTGGTGAGTTCTCAATAGAGAATTTGCTCTACAAGGAACTGAGGAACAGGGGCTGGATTGAGAAGCTCAATGCCAAGCTGAAACAGCTGCAAGGCTAAACTCTCCAATATGAAAAATAAAATGCAGTGGGTTGATTCTCACTGCATTTTTGTTGACATTTTTCTTCTTTTATGGTAGAAGGGATTATCAACTGAGGAGATATTCCATGG
>Ga0208614_1000232_pt1 | contig 18534 bp, 18 predicted proteins | sample CryBogCBE23Jun09_FD_184554 | JGI IMG/M metagenome (GOLD analysis project Ga0208614, IMG submission 184554) | Freshwater microbial communities from Crystal Bog, Wisconsin, USA - CBE23Jun09 (SPAdes) | ecosystem: Environmental > Aquatic > Freshwater > Lake | place: Crystal Bog, Wisconsin, USA...
TTGGTTCAACCGATACTCTTGCAACTCTAAATGGTACTCAAACGCTTAGTAATAAAACACTTGCCACTACTACGGTATCGGGTAATCTTGTTGTAGCTAGTGGTCTTACAGTTAGCGGTACTGTAACTGCCACTGGCATCCAGATTACTGAGTCTCAAGTAACCAATTTAACAACTGATCTTTCTAACAGAGCTCTTACAACAACAATAGTAACTGGTACAGTTGGTCAAATTACTGGCGGAGGTACTCTTGCTTCTAACCAAACATTTGGTCTTGCTACCGCAGGTACAGCTGGTACGTACGGTACGTCTAGCGGTATCCCAATTATCACTACTGACGCGTATGGACGAGTTACCAACGTAACTGTTACCGGTGTTGCAAGCACGGGCGGTGGATCTTATCTACCCATTTCTGGTGGAACTATTAGTGGTAACCTTGTGGTCGCAAACGGGTTTACTGTTTCTGGTACGACCACTCTTAACAACACACTCGCTGCCAACAGCGGCATCACCCTTGGTCAAGCAACAAATATAAATTTCCTAACTGGTGGTGGATTCCAACTTACTGTAAGCGGATCAAGCCCAGGGTTTTTAATACTTCCAGGTCCCGGGACTGGTGCTACTGACACCGTTGCAACCCTTAATGGCACTCAAACACTTACTAACAAAACGTTAGCTACCACTACAGTATCAGGCAACCTCACAGTAGCGAGTGGCCTTACCGTTACTGGCACTACAACTCACATCGGTAATGCTACATTCAGCGGTAATGTTAACATAAGCGGAACACTTACAGTCAGCGGTGCAGCTACCCTCAATGGTACTGCTATCCCATTGTCACAAACTTTGCTTTACGCAGGTGGGCCACTCGGTACACCTTCCAGCGCAACGTTAACTAATGCAACTGGTCTTCCAGTCGCTGGTCTTAACCCTGGTGCTACAGGTTCTGTGCTTATTTCAAACGCTAGCGGACCAGGTGCCACGTCTCAAGCTGCATGGACTTCTGCTACATCAGCTGGAGCTATATTGTATGGCAGCCAAACAAATCCTTCCTTGCCTGTATGGAGTCCAGGCATTGCATTATCGGTTACCGGTGCTATTCTCTATGCACTTAATGGTGCACCAACGTGGAATTCTGTTGGTGCGACTGGTAACGTATTGCAACTTGTTGGGATTAGCAATAACGCTGGTACACCAACTTGGGTACCGATTGGTACAGCTAATAACAAATACCTTGCTGCAAACTTATCATTAGCTGCGGCTACAGCAACTGGTGTGGTTTCTATTACTGGTACCAGCACTGGTTCATATCAAATTACAGGCCAAGCTTTGGTTGCTTATACTTCTGCTGCTTCTACAGTAGATATTTGGTTTGGTACAACATCAGGTTCAGTAACTGGTGGCGTTGCTTCATCAAGCACCAACGTCAACTCAACAACTACTTATGCCAGCGTATCTTTTTCAACTATTCAAACTATCACTAGTGGTACAATTTACTGGTTAAATGCTTATGCAACCGGTGCCTGCACCTTGCGCTATCTAAGTGTTTCAGAAAGCATTATTAATGCAACTGGCTTAACAACGTATCGTATATCATAAAAGTATGAAGCTTTCATTGCATATGATTGTGCGTAACTCTGGTGAGAAACTTGAACGTACTTTAGAATCTGTAAAATCTTTTGTTGACGAGATTGTCATTGTTGACACTGGTAGCACTGATAATACAAAAGAAATTGCTAAACGTTACGGCGCAAAGATCTATGATTTTGAATGGATCAATGATTTTAGTGCAGCCAGAAATTATGCATTAGAAAAAACCACGGGTGATTGGGTCACTTGGTTTGATGCGGGTGATGTTTTATCCCCCAGTGCCATTAAAAGCTTTGAAGATACAAAACAAGAACTTATTGATAATCCTGATACAGAAATCAATTACATTTTAGGTTTTTTAAACCGTAACTACGATGAGCATGGCAACATATATACGCGTCATATTACGCCAAGAATAGTTAAAAAAACACCAACAACACGTTGGCTTGAGCCTATTCACGAAGCACTAGTTATTCAAAACCCTGTGCACAAATATGTAATGGAAATGGCAGTAGACGATCCGGATGGACAATTGTCTGTAGCTAGTCAAAGGAACCTTGACATCATAGATGACTTGATAAATAAAACTGATTCTCCCCGTTATCATTATTTGCGCGTTCGAGAGCTTGAATTTCTTGGTCGTTATGAAGAAGCAGTGCTAGATTCTGATATTGTTCACAAATCGCCATTGGATAATGGTTCTATTTATGATTACTACTTAGTAATTGCTCGTTGTTTTAACAATCTTGGTTACTACGACGAATCAAGAAATACGTTGTTAGCAGCTGCTATGACAGCACCAGAGATGCCAGATGCTTTTGTTATGCTGGGAGATATTGAATACTCCCAAGGCAAATATGATCGAGCCATACCATATTACCGTGCAGCTTTAAGACCACAAAATGCACAATTATCATGGGTAATGATAATGCCGTACTATACTTATGAACCATTAAAAAAACTTGGTGAGTGTTATCGTGAACTTAAAGATTACGATAGATCCAATGAGTTCTACAACCTTGCGCTCGAGGTAGCACCAGAACCATACGCATCTGAGATCCGTGAGGCAATGCAATGAAAACTCTTGCTCTTCACATGATTGTTCGAAACAACGAAAAAGAACTTGCTTCTACGCTTGAATGCGTAGTTGGTCTTTTTGATCAAATTATTATTGTAGACACTGGTTCTACAGACAAAACTATTGAAGTAGCTAAGTTTTATGGTGCTGAAGTATACGAATTCCCATGGGTAGATGACTTTGCGGCGGCTCGAAATGTGGGCTTGTCTAAAGTTATTTGCGATTGGGCAATGTGGCTTGATACTGGTGACATAATTAAACCAGAATCGTTGGTAAAGTTTATTGGCATGAAGCAGTCAGATGCATTTCAGACTGATGATTACGATCTTATTTGGGTGCCCCTAAACCGTCAGATTGATGAGCAAGGCAACCCACTGCTTACTCTTCTGGTTCCTAGGGTAGCACGAATGGCATCAAACCCACAATGGGAAAGACCAGTACACGAAACGCTTGTTGTAAAAGACTCAAGAAACACTGTATTTGATCTGGCTTCGATAGACGACCCATTCACAGACGTTCATGGTGGTTCAGAGCGCAACCTTCGTATCCTTGACAAGATGATTAAAAATGGTGATAATTCCCCAAGAACTAAATTTTATCGAGGTCAAGAGTTGTTTATGCTCAAAAGGTATAAAGAAGCAGCCGAACAATGGACTGAATACCTTGTTACCAAGAACAACACTTGGGAAGATTACCAAGCCTACATGGGCATAGGATTCTGTTATCACGAATCTGGCGACAAACTAACAGCAGTTGGTGCATGGTTAAAAGCTATTGGGTGTGATCCAACCCAACCGGATGCTTGGTTGTACATTGCAAACGTTTATAAAGAAATAGGCCAGGATGGCAAAGCAAGTATATTTATGCAAGCTTGTGTTGGCATGAAACAAACGCAGGATGGCCGACCACGCAATCAGACAATGTATATTGGCCTGTAAATTACCTAAGATATTATGAAGACTATTACAGTTAGCAATGGAGATATCCAATTAAACAACGGTAAGATTCAGTTTTCTTACGGCTCTGACAAACTAGTACAAGATATCCAGCGTTGGTTCACTGAGCCAATAGGTACTGGTTTCACTACCCCTGGTTTCGGTAGTCTGCTCCCGGGCATGATCGGAACCAATGAAACTGGTACCACCGTATCGATAGTAACCAATGAGATCTATAGACTTCTGCAGTTGTATCAGGGTCAACAAGTAATTTATTTGCAAAAGGCACAGAGTACTGGCCAGCTGTCTTACTGGAACAAAAACGAAATCATCCAGAGCATACAGTCTGTAAACGTTTCTTTGCAAAATACGACTGTATTAGCCAATATTTCTCTATTGACTTTGTCTAATAACATACTTAATATAAACTTGTCTATTAATAATAACGGAGTAAACGTAACCAATGGCTGATACAACAGGAGTTCTCGCACGCCTACAGGCTTCCCTGTCTGTCTACGACCCTACCTGGGATGTCAGCGTAGGTAGTGCCACATACAAGATCCTTGAATCAGTTGCCCAAGAAATCGCAGCTGCTAACAACAATTCAGTTCTGCAAACGTATAGCTATGACATCAATACAAAAGCTGGATCTGAGCTCGATGCTTTTGTAAACCTATTTGGTGTTTATAGGCAAATTGGTAAGAGATCTACAGGTATTGTAACGTTTAGCATTGGGTCACCTGCTACTGCAGTGGTAAATATCCCACAAGGCACACAAGTAGCTGTGCCAGTCGGGAATTCCTACACCACATCTATCTACTTCAGCACGATTACACCAGCAATTATTGCTATAGGTGCTACATCTGTAGACGTGCCAGTAACAGCAACCATTGCAGGCATTATTGGTAATGTACCAGCAAGCTCTGTAACTTCAAAAGTTAGCACACTTATCAGTGTTACTTCGGTTAACAACGCAAACCCAATGGCCGGTGGTAAAGACCCAGAAAGTGATGCTGCGCTTAGGATTCGATGGAAGAATACCGCGTTCAGCAACACAACTGGTACACAGGGTAAATATAACCTTACAGCTCAGCAGAATCCCAATGTGAACCTTGTTAACACAGTGGGTACGCAAGCCTTCTATGCTGAACAACTGCAATCTATTGCATCAGTCAGTGGTACAGGGCCAGCAACTTTTTGTTTGGTTGCATACAGCGGTATGACAGTTACCACAGCAACTGGTAATGTAACATATAGTGGCTCACCAACCGTGGTTACCTATACTGGCTTTGCATCAAACGCTGCCAGTACATCAGTAGCATCTGGTATCCAGGCAATGATCAGTGGTATTGCTCCAGGGTATGGTGTCACTGTATCTTCAACGAATGCAACGGCAACAATTACAGGTGGGTTTGGGCTGTCGTTTAGCACTGGAAGCCCATACAAGCTTATCCTTGGCAGCGGTAACACTATCCCAGGTGGAAGCGTTACAACCAGTGGTGTTACTACAATTAGTGGTACTGCATTCTATACATACATTCAGAGTGCTAATCCTGACATTGGTGTTTCCGGAACCATGTCATACAATGGTGCTTTTAATGGCACATTGTACCCAGAAGGTAATGAACTCGTGGGGGTGAACGTTAACTCGTTCAACCAATCTACGTTTGCAAATGTTACTGACTATGTTTATCCAAATGTACCAACAGCACCATTAGTCATCACAATCGCTAATGGCAGCAACAACCCACAGATGTTTGTTGGCAATACTATTAGCCTTATTTCAGAATATATTCCAGCTGCTAGCAGAGCTAGCTCTACTGCGAGCGGTAACTACGTAGATATATTTATCAACGGAACATCAGCATCTACTGCGTATGAACAAGCAGTGTTCAACCCTACTTTCACTCTTTCTTCTGGCAATGCTAACTCTATCTTGAACACTGTTAACTACGTTCTAGCTAGTGGTGCTGTAGCAGCAACCGTAACTGGTACGTCTGGTGATATTTATGTCCCACTCGATGTGCAACCATTGATTAACTTTCCATCGCAACTTAATCTGTCAACTAGCGGTGTTGCTGATACATTTTTCTTGTACAACAACCTAACTGGTAGTGGTTACGTTTATCCCATTGCTTTGAACAAGTACTCAATGGTGACTTTTACTGGTACAGCGACCAGTGGCACAAGCTTTGTAACGGTGAACAACGCAAGCGGCTACCTATACCCAGGCATTGCTCTGGCAAGCGGTACAGTAACATCAGGTACTCAATACTTTATTAGTAGCGTTGTGGGCAGTGGTATTTACTTAAACCAGAATGCTTCTGCTGGCGGCACAGTTACGCTAAGCGGTAAAACTGTTGCTTACCCAGTGTATGACACTACTGATAACAAGAACAGCATCCTTCAGACAACTGGTATTGCCCTCGATAGCACAACTCCACTTAATGGTTGGCCAGCTCTGCCATCTACTACTTCATTGGTTACTTATAACCACAGTTATAACAGTGATGTACAAACCGTAGAAAACTTAGTTCAACAGAGTAGACCATTCGGTGCAAATACTTTGGTTCATCAAGCTACATTTATCCCACTGGTTATCAATGTAAACATTGTTTTTGGTAACAACTATAGCCAAGCAACAGTGCAATCAAATATCTATAGCCAGTTGAGCACGTTCTTTGGTAACTATGCCTATCTTGGTACAATTTCGTTTAACACATTGGCAGGTCAAATCCTATCTGTGCCAGGTGTTGCTAACGTAAAAATCACTAGCATTAACACCACGTCTGTTGATGGTACAACAACCAACACGTTCACAAACGACTTTATCCTTGCTAGTAACCAACTGCCATCGTTGAGATCAGTGATTTACACGGTTAAGGGAGCCAGTACTTTCTAATGGCTGGTAACAGTTTCCCCGTACAGCTTCACCCTACCTTCTTCCAGAAGGTACGCAACTTCCCAGTTGATGTCTATAACTTCAATGACACTGACAACATCACAACATTGATGAAGATCCTTCTGGGTAACAGCGGTACTGGACAACTAAGAAACCTTCAGCTTGCAGCTAAGATCACACAGCAGACTATCGAGTTCAGCAACCTTGACAACATCATGGGGCAAATTCTTAATGTAAGAAGAATCTCTCCTGAAATCTATAGCTTTGCGACCAACCCGTTCATTGATCAGTTGACAACAACGCAGTGGCAAGAGATCATTACAAAAGATGGTAGCTACAGAGAAAGACTCCTCGGTGCTGCCGAAGCATTCCAGAACGGTTGTAACCTCTGGGGCATCCTTATACTCTGTGAAGCTCTAACGCAAATAAAGTTTTATGCGGTTGAAAGCTGGAGAACACCAGGTTATGGTAGGTCTAGCATTAATCAGGGGGAAGAAGTAGTGCTTATACCTTTGATTGATAACTCATTCTTTACATGGGATCAAAGCAAGAAGACAACCATTCTTCAGGTTATACAAAAGCTAATGCCTACCAACTTTAAAATAAGCTTCGGTAGCCCAATAAAAACCTTCACTCAAACATCTGGTAGCTACATAACTGCTAGCGGATACTCTGAGTTTTTTTATCTTCAACCAAATGTAAGCACTACAACAGTTAATCCACCAGCAAATATTCAACCAGGTGCTAGTACTAGGTACTGGATTAAAAGCAACGTAAGCAATCTTGCTCCAAACTTTGCCCACTTGGTCACGCAAGAAATTTCTATTGACTTGACTGGTAGTGTAATCTCAGTCAGCGGTACTGATTCGACTGGTAACCCATCAAACAGTGTTGCTACTCCTTCTATGAGTATAACCTCAACAATCTATGGTGCACAATAATGGCTGTTCAACCCGGCAATACAGACCCATTAAAGACTTATGTAACTAATGGTTCACCACCCCCATTGACTACTGCTGGTCTTGTATACAACAAGATCTATGCTCACATTGGTGTTGTTGATACCCTTACAAACACCAATACCACTGGTTATACTGACCCAAACTTTAATGCATTAAGAGCATCTACCAATGGTCAGATCTCTTTTAATCAGCTGGCCAACAGTGAGTGGATTTCAGGAACTGATTTTGGTGGATCAACAAGCAAGCCAGTGATACTTACTTATAATCTTGTAAATACTATCTACTACAACAACATTAGCTTGCAAGTTCTTAATGTCCCTTGTTTCGTAGAGCTGCTTGATAACAACTTGAACTCATTGCCAGGCGCTTCTACATTTATTGTCGCTGGTGGTAATGATATCTTTACTACGACTGACTGGGTGCCTCTAAACTACAATGCTCCATCCACTCACACTGGTTCATTCACTTACCCATTGACTGGTGTTACTAGCATTAACGTGCGCATCACAAGAAATCAACAAGTGCAACAGTCCAACCCAGTTTATGGTTTGGCCAATGTTGCTTACTCTGTTGGTGTACAAGACTTTAGAGTTAAATTAAACGTTCAAAGCATCACAGACATCCCATCGTCTGTGGTCAGCGGCACCACAAATATTGTCACTCAGAACCGATGGGGTTTTGTAGAAAATTATTCGTATGCTAAGAACGCTGTATCGAATATTTTTATAAACGATTCAACATATTGGAAGAGCGCACCACAACCAACTGGCGACTCAATCGTTTACTTCTATGCCAAGGTAAGTGATCCAACACCTATAACGATCAATAGATTCTATATTGATCCTATCTACAGTGGCTGTAGGTTTAATGCATACTACACTACGCAAACCATTAACCCTGCATTGATTACTGGAACCAGTAGTGATTTTGAAACAGGACTTGGTGGATGGTCTTCCGCTAATTCTTATTGGACAGCTTCACAAGATTCTACGTATTCTTATTCTGGTACATACTCTTTGAAAGCTACGCGTGTTAGTGCAACTAATGCTGCTGCTGTTGGATATGTGTTTAATGCACCAATTGCTCTTGCGCAATACACATTTAGTTTTTATGTTCTTGGTGATGCTACAAGCATAGGTAAATCTTATAGAGTTGCATTTAAAGATCAAGGGTATGCCACGTTTGCTGGGCAAAATTTTGTTGTAACCGGTTCATGGCAGCAAGTGACTCTTACTGCCACTATCCCAACAAATGTTACTAAAATAAACATCTATATCAATGATGACCCACAAAGCCCATCATTTACTAATGGTGCATCAATTTGGATTGATAATGTTACTTTAAATACAGGCAGCTCAGTGGGACAAATTGACCCAGGAACTTTTACATGGACACCAATCCAAAAAGACTTTACTTTGCGCAAGGGTATCTATGAGATCCCAGACATCAACTGCACGTATTTGAAGTTTGAGTTTACAAGTCTTATCCCTGAGGTATATGATTTGCCGTTCGACTCCATTCAACGAACAGCAAATGTATTCCCACTAGACGTTGAAGAGTTCTACCAGAACATTGAGAACGGTATCATTGATGCTAACTCAGTTAAGTATTCTACACTGAGTAGCAACCTATCTACTAAGCCTCAGAACAATAACAACATATCCGCTTCTACAGTCTTTGGTGTATCTTCAACAACAGTTAATAACTGGCCAAGCCTTAGTGCTCTAAACCAATCACAGATACCTGGTGTATCGCAGAGTCTTAACACTGCGTCTCAGATCATCGACCCCAGTAAAAGCTACAAGCTTATTGATCAAAATGGTAACTATAACAACTCTACGTATACGCAGATCCTGCAAAGAAGATTCCCTTACGTAGGAACGCACAATTACAATCAGATCACGATACAACAGACTTGGCACCAAGCATACTTCACAGGGATTCGGTACCTGTCGTTCTTTAACGAATCAACTTATGATGAATTCAGTGGTACACCTACAAACTTGATTGCAAAGAATGGTACAACCAGTGGTTTTATATCACAGAACGCTAACTACGTGGGTCTTAACCCTGATGACATTGCAGTAACTCCGTGGTTCTCAAGTATTGATTCTTTCAAGAGCTTTAACATTGCTGGTTTGACAACTGATTGGAAGAGCTTCCTTACACAGGGCAACGTAATCAAGTACGACAATACTTTCTTGAACAACCTTTCAGCCTCACAGATCAACGCTATGCAGATCAACTCTCAGATATCATACTTTGCTCCGTTTGGTCAAGCAAGCGCGTATACAGTTTCAGGTGTATCTGGCCAGCAGTATGGTATAAAGTCAGCTTCATACTACGCTGGGTATAACATCATGAATTACTATGATGCTAACTTTTTGACGACTTCAGACTGGTATGCCCCAGCGGGTAGTAGTTCAACGATTACGAACGTAGCATCAGGTGTTGCATGGGTTAATGGTACAGCAACCGGTACAGCTAGCGGGGTTACAGTATCAGGTGGTACATACCAAGTCGCTTATAACTTCACAATCCCCAACCTATACAGTGCATCCGGTACTACTCCATGGACAGTGCAACTTGGTTCAGAAGCTATAGGTACTGTTGGTTATGCTACATATGCACCAGCTAGTGGTGTTAGCTACTATTTCCTTACAAGTTTGCAGTCTTCTGGTACTACAAACGTTACGATGTATACACAGTTTATTAACCCAACGACTAGTGGTGTCATCGCGGGTACTACGGTAACAGGTACAACAGCAAACCTTGCCAATGCATCAGGTAACAATGTGATTGTTGCTACCTCGTCCAGTTTCGCATCATCATCCGGCTATCCAAGCAATACTATTCAGCTGGTATTGAGTGGCTCAGCAAGTGTTCCATACATGGCATACCAAGCTGGTGCTTTTACCTCACCAACAACTATTTGGTCGTCACCAACAGACAGAACGAACATGCGTGTTAGCGGTGCAATCCGTGTGTTCTTCCCGAATACAAACAATGGTACATACCGTGCAAGTCTTTATGGTGTTGATGCATACAACAACCAAACTGAACTCTCATACAAGCTGTATAACTCTAACAACATCCCATTGAATACCTGGTTCGATATTGAATTGACGGGTTACACAGCGTACAACTACTCTTCGTTCTATGTGCAGCTAAAGCAACTGAATACTTCTGTTCAAGAGAATTTTACTATCAGTATGCTTGCACCGTTCTATCACCCAGTTCGGTATGAGTTCACCAACGTTAGTGGGACAAGCATTACGGCGACGAGTGGGTGGACACCAATCACTATCGGTGTCAACAACCCAGAATACTTTATCTCTACAGCATCAGGCGTAGCTGCAAGCGGCATCCAAGTACGTATGACAGCACTGGACTCTAACGTATTTATATCCAGCGTTAAGGTCGTACCTGCATACAAGCAGAGTCCATACTACGCAGGCCTTGAGATCGATTACCAGGGTAATAGCAAGACGAATGAGCTTGATGCAAGACGTAGTTTGAACCGGAAGCCATCCTTCCAGCTCAACCAAAACATCTACCCCTCTTCATTCACGATCCCAAATATAGCTGGAACAGTTATCTCCTACCAGGCCGATTGATTTATCAGTCCTGTCGTGCTAGTGTGTCTCTATGGCTTCGGAGAAGAGTATATTTGTACAGAGCAGCGGCCTACTCAATGGAGTATTGCGCTACAGCTCGCTTGATGACATAGTAGGCAGGTCACCATATCTTGACGTATACGGAACTTTAAAAAACCGTGACAAGATTAATGAGTTTGATGCACAGGTAAAAGAGCAGGGCTACTCTTTTGTGTTCGATGACGATGCTGCTAAAAAAATGTACGAAGATTTACTACAATGCAGTACTACCCCGTATGAAGTAAATAGTCCGTTCCTTGAGGACAATCACCTATTCCCATTCCAGCACGTAGGTTTGAACTACATCTGGAAACAGATGCACAGTGAGCACCCACGTGTTCTTGTACAGTGGGACACTGGCGCTGGTAAAACTTTGCTCAGTTGTATGACTAGTCAAAAATTGTTTGACAATGATGACATTGATATCGTTCTAGTCTTCTGTAAGAAAATTAAACAGTACGACTGGGAGCAAGAGTTCAAGCGAATGACTCACCTGGATGTTACTCGTGTCAAAGAAAATATGACTCGTAGTAAACGACACAAGTTCTACCAAGAAACAAAAGCTCAAGTCATTGTAATGAACTATGAGAAAGTGCGCCAAGGGAATAAAGTACCTCGTAAAAAAGAACGCAACTTTGATCGTACAGACATCATGCAAGTCCTTGAAATGATCAGAGGCAAGCGTGTTCTAGTGATCATTGATGAAGCTCAGAAAATCAATAGTGGTGTTAGCCTTCTTGGTGATGGGTTCTATTGTGTTGTCAATGCACCACAGAGCGAAGTAAAAGCACTGGCTCTTACTGCCACGCCCTACACCACAAGCCCAATCAACATCCGTAACATCTTTTCTATCCTTGAACCAGACCTACCTGGCGTCAGCGATATGACTCGAGATGTATTCAAGAGAACATACGGTAAAGAGTTCGGTTACTTTAACGCTGGCTATGCACAAGAACTTTATGTGAAAGAGTGGGATCGTACCAAGCTCCCATTGCTGGGTAAGAAGCACGAAGACTGGACTCACATCGCTATGAAGAGTGACCCAACTATCTCCGCTCAGTTCCCAGAGAGCATGCCAAAAAAGATTGTATACGAGCTGTCAGATGTTGATCGTGCCATCTATGACTGGGCAGAAGAGCAAGCTCGATTGGGCTATAACCCTGACAATCAAGTAGTCAACTGGGCATACATCGACACGCTACGTATGATCTGTAACACCACTGCGGGCCTTAAGAATAGTGATGGCAAATTCGCTAAGCAGATCGTAGAAGAATTTGGTAGTGACATTAGTATTAAGAATAGTGCAAAGTACCAACTGATCGAAAGTAATCTCGAGCTCTACGCTGAGAGTGGTGACAAAGCAGTACTATTTACGTACTGGACCAACGGCACATTGTTCCCATACCTTGAAGCTTTGAAAGAAAAGTTTGGTGATGACATGCCAGTTCTACCCATCTGGGGTGTTGGTATGGATAGCGAAACAGTCACGAACAATATCAAGACGTTCAACTCAACCAAAGGACCTGCTATCCTGATAACTTCAGACGTAGGGCAAGAAGGGTTGAACCTCTACGCACCGTACCTATGGAATATTGAGGTGCCAAGAACATACGCTGCTTATAAACAGCGTGCCAACCGTATTAATCGTGCTGACTCTAAGTCAAAAGGCATTACAAACACCTTGATTTACCGTACAGTTGCGAGTAACACCATTGAAGAACGTGTTGATGGTAAGGTACTCAGAAGACGAGACGAAGCAGAAGCAATCCGTGGAGTGGTCGATGAGAACGTCGACATGTATGATACGATCGATATGACCCCACGAGGGTTCCTATTCTATAAGTAAAGGAGGTAACTATGGACCAACACCAAGAGCACTTATCACTCTAGGATTGGATAAAAATGTTAAAGAAAGCGATAATTTCACTAGCAGTATTTGTAAGTTTGCTTGCAATGCCACACACTGCCTCAGCTAGCACTCGGATTGTTCTTAGTGCAGTTACCATTGCCGAATGGCAAAGGGTAGCGATCTGCGAAGAGGGTGGCAATTGGAAGTATTTTAGTTATTGGTACCCGGATGCTCTGGGTATTGATAGACCAAATTGGATTCAATTTGGGGGAAGTATTACGAAAGCAAGCACCAGGGCTCAACAGATTCTTGTTGCCGAGCGTTTCATAAAGTATTATAAGATGGGCGTACCGGATCAATACGGTTGCCACTCATGGTAGAAAGAGAAGATAAAATGGCTATTAATAAATACGATCAGATTCACAGTGACTTGGTAAATCTGCTCCTCACAGGAGAGATGCACAGCACGCTGGTCGGTAAGCAGGTTACGCTGGGCGGTTCTAAGGAAAGCGTACAGCAACAAGCACAAGAGTTTTCGGACTACGTTGTAAACCTGCTAAGAAAAGCAGAACAATTGCGGAAGGATAATGTAAAAAAGGTCAGAAAGTAGCTCTAGTCAGTGAAGAGGGCTGAACATTTATCGCCCCTTCCTGAAGGGCCTGGTCTTCCTCGGGGGTTGCAGTCGACGTTCTGTTACGACTCCCCCCGAGGCCCTTCCAGTTCTGCTACCATATAAATATTATGGGAACTTCAATCAATTTTAAATGGCAAAACGACGCTGCTTGTAAAGATATGTCGTTGGTAAGCTATGAGCCGTTCTACCCAAATAGAGGTAGATCAGCTGAGAAAGACACAGGCAATATCTGTAACTCATGCCCAGTAAAAGATCAATGCCTTGATCATGCCCTTAAGTATGAAAAATATGGTTACTGGGGCGGTACTAATGCTAGGCAACGTATTAAGATGCGCAAAGATTTAGGCATAGAACTTATTGATATTGATCATGAGTTCCTTGTAAAGTACGCTAAAGAAAAAGCTCGTATCGAGGATGCAATCCAAGCTAATAAGATGAAGCGCGGTCCCAAGAAGGGCTCAAAGAGAAAGAAGGAAGAATGCGAATCGGACTTGTTGTCCCAGTTCTAAACAACTTTGATCAAGCTATTGATCTAGTTTACTCAGCTAAGAGTAGTAATGATCTTAAGATCTACATCCGTCCACAGTACCGTTACCAAGTTCCATTGGCAGCAGCTTGGAACAAGGGTGTACAACAAGCTATCCAAGACAAGTGCGATGTCATTATTATTAGTAACGATGATGCTATCTTTGCACCAAACACCATTGACCGTTTGGCTGCAGAGACTCTTGCCATGGGAGATAAGTTCGTTGTGGCATTCCCAGTTGATGTGCTGGATGAGCTAGAAGATCCAACAGATATTCTCTTCGTAGAAGAAGAAGTATTCTCTGGGAGCAAGAACGTAGAAGATCAAAGCTTCTCTTGCTTCGCTATCAGACCAGACTTCTTTGACCTATGCGGTAAGTTTGACGAGAACTTTGACCCTGCATGGTGGGAAGACGCTGATATGAAATACCGTATCAGACTTCTCGGATACAAAATGCTACAGACAGATGTGCCGTATGTACACCTTAGGCATCAGTCGACTAAGAAGCTAACGATGCCTCTTAACTCAATAAAGTCTGGCGAGTATTATGTTAAAAAGTGGGGAAGTGCAAAGAAAGACTTGCATGAAGCTTATGCTAACCCATATAATGATATTAGATTAAGTCCTAAAGACTGGAGATAGTAGTGAGCAAGATTAGAGTTTTAGCCTGGGGTGACTACGCATGTGGCACTGGTTTCGGTACTGTGATGAGAAACATCATGACTGAGATCAACAACACTGGCAACTATGAGATTGATGTAGTCGGTGTTAACTACGATGGTGGTCCATACGACATGCAGAAGTGGCCAGGTACTTTGTGGCCTGCCATCAGTGCTCTCCGCACCCAGGGTCCTTACGGTGACGTGTTCGGTCGTCAGGTATTCCTTGACCTCCTTGGACAACGTGATTATGACATTGTTTTCATTGTGCAAGACACATTCATTGTGCAGCCAATCGTTCCTCAGATCCTTGAGCTGCAGCGCATGAAGCCCAACACGTTCTCTACGGTCTACTACTACCCGTTTGACTGTGAACCACGTGAAGAGTGGGTTACCCAGTGCGTGACTAGCTTTGACTTCCCTGTTGCTTACACTGAGTATGCAAAGAACGAGAGCATCAAGTTTGCAGGTCCTGTCGCTGAGAAGCAGCATGTTATCTACCACGGTACAAACACCAGCGACTTCTACCCAATCACTAAGACTCAGCAGAAGGTAGCTAAGGCTCAGATCTTCCCACAGGTAGCAGACAAGTTCATTATCTTGAACGTCAACCGCAACCAGGGACGTAAGGATATCTCACGTAGTCTCATGGTGATGAAGCACCTTCTTGACATGGGCGTAGAGGATGCATTCCTTTACATGCACATGCAGGAGACAGACTTCGGTGGTAGCGTCACACAGATGGCTCGTGCCATTGGCCTTGACCCTGCTAAGCACTATGCAGTACCAGACCCAAGATCGTTCGGTGCTCACAGTGGTTTCCCCATTGATTTCCTTAACCAGATTTACAACGCAGCTGACTGCTATCTGACCACCACACATGGTGAAGGTTGGGGGCTTAGCATCACTGAAGCAATGGCTACAAAGCTTCCAGTCATTGCGCCTAATAACACGTCAGTGCCTGAGATCCTTGGTGAAGATCGTGGTTGGAGAATTAAGAGCGGCCACACACCTTCTCACTGGATCATCAAGGACAACGACAATGAGCGCATGCGTCCTTTGATGGACGTTGAAGAAGCTGCCCTTACTATCAAGAGCATCATGGAGAACCGTAAGGAAGCTGAGCGTCGTGCTGAGCTGGCTTATGAATGGATCCAAGAGAATACTTGGGAGAAGATTTGCCAGCAGTGGCTCAACGTGTTTAACAAGGCAACCAACAAGGCACGTACTGCTCGCAAGTTCAAGGCTCAGTTGTAATGACTCGTAAGATCATCAGCATCACCCCTTTCTGGAATGAGACCCACATCCTCGATTTGAGATTGGGTATTCTAGGGGGTGTTGTTGATCACTTCTATACCATTGAAGCTGATAAGACATTCACCTATCATGACAAGCCTATGCTTGCCAAGACTGTTGTGCACCCGAATCACACAGTGGTAGAGATCGAGATGCCAGAAGATGTCAGCTCATGGGGTCGTGATCCTAACTGGGGACGTGACTACTACCAGCGTGATTACAAGATTGATTTGTCAGAATACAACGACGATGACATCGTATTGATCACTGACCTGGATGAGATCCCACGACCAGAGAAGCTTGAATTCCTCAGAGAAAACTTTGATCCAGAGTACTCGTATGCATTCTTTATGCTTACTCACCAGTACTATCTGAACAATCAAAATGTTGGTGAGGGTTACATTGATAGGTCTCGAGCGTATAGCGTTAAGCAGTACATGGACCCTAACTTTCACCCATCGTTTGTGCGTTTCAATACCAATGCAGACATCATAATCCCAGAGGCTGGATGGCACTGGACATACATTGGTGACGCTGAATTTATCAAGCAGAAGATCGAAGCTTTTTCGCACAGTGAGTTCGACAATGACTACATCAAGGAAGGTCTTGAGCAGCGTATAGAAAACAATACCGATACTCTTGGCCGTGCTTTTGAGCTACAACTTGTCGAACTTGACACGGACTTCTATCCCAAGTATCTTAGAGAGAACAAAGAGAAGTACGCTAAGTACATTAAGGAGCTCTAATGATTTTCTCTTTAACTTTTGAACAGTGGTTACGTTATGGCAAAACCCATGGCTACTGCACAGAACAATTTTGTGATACCCATGATGGTCCACCAATGCACGAGAGCGAAGAGCTAGCATGGGAAGAAGGCGGAGATCCTTGTATGCACATGGTGCGTCTGGGTCAGCCATCTGACTGGGACATCAGCGAATAGTCCGAACGAAGCAAACCAAGATCGCACCTGAGTACGTGCCAAAACTGCTCACCGGGATGTAGCTCAGCTTGGCTAGAGCGCGCGGTTTGGGTCCGTGAGGTCGCAGGTTCGAATCCTGTCATCCCGACACTAGCCCTTGTAGCTCAGAGGAAGAGCATCTGTTTTGTAATCAGAGGGTCGGGGGTTCGAATCCCTCCGGGGGCACTATGAATTTAAAACAAGCAGCCACAATCATGCTAGAGTTGTGTAAGGTACCAGCTGAACCAAAGTTAGTAGCAGCGTTCAGTAACTATCCAGCGAACAGTATGTGGATCAAGAGTGTACTTAGAGGTGCAGCACCAGCAGCAAATACTTTGAATAACCCCGCTTACGAACAAGCACTTAATGTGTTGCGCGAAAACGGGATTGATATTAATATCTTTGACACCAACTAAAAGGAGTAAGTATGCATCACGAAACATGGTGGACAATTCTTACAGATCCCAATCACCTAATTGCTGAAAGTATTGTAGGATTAGTAGAAGAACTTATTGTGTTTGGACTAGGTTATTACCTTGGACGCAATAAGATCTGGAAGAAAATTCACAAGCAGTTTGACGAGGAACACGACATCAAGCATTAGTGCCAAGCCCTAGTAGCTCAATGGATAGAGCATCGGAGTTCTAACCCGCAGGTTGCAAGTTCGAGTCTTGCCTGGGGCACGCAGTTGACAAGTAAGGAGAAAGTATGACACAAACAGCAGGAAATAAGTTAGCCCAAGGTCTAATTAAAAATGGCATTGGTGCATTGGTAAACTATAATTTGTTTCAGGTCGGTAGAGCTATGAACCGTGAACGCAAAGGTTCTACAGAAGCTATTAGAAAGATGCAGCAAGACATTGAACCAGGTATTGTAAAGCCAATACCAACTCAATATGAGTTTGTTTTTTATGAGAAGATGGTTGTAAGCGTAAAGAATACTCTTGCTAGTCTTATGGAAACTGTTGTGCTCTCAGGTGCTACAGTAGAACCAGAAGTAATAGCAGAAGCAACAAAGTTAATCCGCATGATGGATAATCAATTGAGAATAAAGGAAGAGAAATCAAATGGAAATCAAGCTTAGTGTAAATATTGGAGCAACTCTCCAGGTAAAGAACTCACGAGGTGAGTGGGACTGGATTAAGCCCGAAGTTGGTTGCGAGATCAGCATGAGCAAGGGTGAAATCAACGTAGAGGCACTGCCAGAACAGTTCGCTACTATGTGGGAACAAGTCGTAGGGCCTCAGTTCGCAGCCGTTGTACAGGAACTTATTAACGAGCAATCTCCCAAGGTAGAAGAAGAGACTGATGACTCAGAAGAAGTTGTTGAAGAAACAGCATCTACAGAAGAGTTCATTGAAAAGCTTACAGCTATCATGGAAGAGAAGCCCAACACTGATGAGGATGACTACTACTAATGTTTGATGACTTCGATAAATTTGTAGAGCAGCACAACATCAAGGACGACGAGCTTGGTGCAGCGTTTGCTGC
>Ga0208614_1000234_pt1 | contig 18393 bp, 26 predicted proteins | sample CryBogCBE23Jun09_FD_184554 | JGI IMG/M metagenome (GOLD analysis project Ga0208614, IMG submission 184554) | Freshwater microbial communities from Crystal Bog, Wisconsin, USA - CBE23Jun09 (SPAdes) | ecosystem: Environmental > Aquatic > Freshwater > Lake | place: Crystal Bog, Wisconsin, USA...
CTCTTCCAGTTCCAATTAAAGGAACAGCAAACACAGCAGTAAACTTTGCTACACTAAACGCTTCTACAACCGTATATGTATCAGTAGCAGGTTACACAGGAGCTTAGATGGCTGCAGTAATTAGAGGCTCTAATTTTTTTACCGTACCATCAGGTTCAGGCACTATAACCGTTACTTTACCTGTAACTACAAACGCTGGTGATGTTATTATAGTTGCTACTTCTGCACAGGGCACAACTACTTTCTCTATGTCTGGTGGTAGCTCAACTACTTGGACTACTTCAGGAAGTAATGTGGGTGTTGCTCCTACCTGTTGGACAATGCTTGGATACAACGCTCCAGCTGGTGTAACTTCCGCTACTCTTTCTTATTCTACTGGTGGTGCTGGTTCTGGTGCTTGTACTGTTATATCTGGTCTTACGACAACTAACCCAGTTGTGCAATCTGGTAACGGCTCATCTTCATCTTCTTCTACAGCTACTGCTTCGTTAGCAAACGCCGTCAAGGCTACCAGTTTATTATTTTATGCAACTTCACACTTTGGAGCAGCTAGTGAAACTGGAGTCTGGTCTGTCGATTCATCAACATTTACACAGCTACAGTTTTCAAATAACAACTCACGACCTGTTGCAATAGATTACAAAAACCCCGCTGGGTCAAATGGTGTTATTGGTAACTCCGTGACAGTCACCTATAACAACTCAAACTCTGGCGGACTTACATTACTTGAATTAAATGTTTTGGCAACAAGTATACCTGGAAGTTTAGCTATGATGGGTGTAGGAGTTTAATTTACTAGCATATTTATTTATTTATTGATATACTAACTTCATAAAGGTAAAGAGCCGAACAAGGCTCTATTTTTATTTATAGGAGAACAAATGCCAAGCAATTACACTTTTAATCAAAAACCTATGCCAGCTGGTACGCTTCCCTCACACTTTGGCAATTTAGCTGTGGACGGAGCTCACGAAACTATTACTGGTATAGTAGGTAATGGATTTCAAACTTCAGACGCTACTGCTACACCAGTAACATCACCAGTATCTGTATCAGCTACAACAGCACAGGTAATTAACATACCTGATAGTGCAGCAGAAATTAACATCTTACCTAAAACTCAATCTGTTTACATTAGTGAAAGTAACACTGCTACATCAGGTTGGACAACAAACTACATAGAAATGCCTGCAGGTCAACAGGTTATATTAGATGTAGCTAAGACTAGTAAAATATATCTATTAGGTGGTACAGGAACATCAGTAGTTAGCTTCTGGTTTAATGTAGTTTAGGAGGAATCGTGGTCAAGATTCCAACACAATGGTTTAACCCCAACAGAAATGGTTCTTGGAGCTTAGGAAGCAACAATGACCTTATTACAAACAGTGGTTCTTTTATTGTTGATAACAGTAACGATTACATTGTAACAAACCTTGGAATAGTTACGCCTGAGCCAGCTTCATCTTGGACTCAATCTGTTAAAAGTGCTATGAGTTGGAATGCTAATTTAGCTTCTACCCCTAACTACAATATATCCGACCAATCTTCAAATCTTATAATAGACGAGAACGGTAATTTTGTTATGAGCGGTAATAGAACATATAACCCAGTTGTAAAGACTAGTTGGAGTCAAGTATGAGTAATTTAACTATTAACCAATTTCCACTAGATTCAGGTGGTTTTGATGGTGCTAATGACTTACTTTTAATGTGGAAAAACAGCGACAGCACCACAAGAAATGTAACTAGAAACATTTTACTAAATGTCAGTGGACAACCTGCAGATATAAGTACAGCACAAACTTTTACCAATAAAACACTTACTAGCCCTATAATTACAGCTCCTACTGTAACGGGTACAATATCGGGAACTTATACTATCGGCGGTACTCCTACTTTTCCTTCCACAGTTGTTTTAACTACTGGTACACAATCTTTAAGCGGAAAGACGCTAACAAGTGCTACTTTGACTTCCCCAACCGTTACAAGCGGTATCAGCGTTGCAGGCGGTGTTTCTAGCGATACATTAACTACTACTGGTAGTGCTTCCGTAGGAACTACATTAAGTGTAACAGGTGCAACAACTCTATCTAGCACTTTGGCTGTAACTGGTAACAGCACATTAACTGGCTCACTATCAGTCGGTTCAACTTTAGGTGTTAGTGGTATTACAACTTTTAACAACTCCGTAGGTATATCTCCACAAACTGCAACTTCAGTTGCTACTTTAACTCCTAACCTTTCTTCAAACACCGTAATTCTAACTGCACAAGCTGTAGCACTTACAGTGGCAGCACCAACTGGAAGTCCAGTAGACGGCGAATCTTTGCTTATTAGAATAAAAGATAACGGTACATCACAAAGTATAGCTTGGAACGCTGTATATAACCCCGTTCAAGTTACATTACCTACATCTACAACAGTAGGTAAAACACAATATGTAGGTATGAAATGGAATAGCGTAACATCTGCTTGGGATATATTAAGCGTGGCGGTAGGTTAATATGGCAACTAGCGGTACAAACACGGGTAGTTCGGTAACCATAGGTGGTGGTTATTCTGGTAACTACATTTTTACAAACTGGCAGTTAGCTAGTCAAAGCGTTAGTGGTAATTATTCAACTATTAACTGGCAAACATATTTTCACTTTAACTCAGATGACGCAGAATTAGACTCTGGAAGTACAGGTTCAAATGCTGGAACTTTATGGTCTAATGGAGGTAGGGTATATAACTTTACTGGAAACTATACTACTAGAGATTTAGGTTTATCTTCAGGAACTTTTACAATAGGTCATAACTCTGACGGAACACAATCCTTATCTATAAGTAATTCTATTGCTGTTTATTTATCAGGAACATCATCTGGGACTACCAACTGGTCATTGCCTACTATACAAAGAGTATCTAACTTTACTTCTTTTAGCGTATCTAACATATCTGGTACTAGTTTTACTATCAACTGGTCAACTGATTTACCTATTTCTACTGTTTATTATTCAATTAACAGTGGAAGCACTTACACTAACTCTGGTGCAACATCTAACACAACAAGTGGGAGTATTACAGTAACAGGTTTAAGCAACGGAACAAATTATGGTGTTGAAATATACAATACTAACTATTATTCAGGTATTCAAACTAACTCAAGCGTGCAAAATGTAACAACTAAAGTAGGCAATAACCTAGTATTTATGGAAGTATTTTAAGGAGTAATTATGTCAAATGTAACGATTAACCAACTATCAGCAGCAACAAGTATTGACCCAGTACAAGATTTATTGCCTTTATACCAAAATAGCACTGTATCTACCGTTTCTATTAACCGCAATACCTACTTAGGAATAACTGGCAACCCAGTAGGTACTACTGATATTCAAACTTTAACTAACAAAACTTTAACTTCCCCAATTTTAAATACACCTACTATCAATTCTCCAACGCTTAGCGGTACTGTTTCGGGTATTTACACTTTAGGCGGTACTCCTACATTTCCGTCTACTGTTGTATTGACAACTGCTAGTCAAACATTAACTAATAAAACTTTAACTGCACCTACTATAAATAACCCTATTGTAACAGGTGCAACTCTTAACTCTTCTATTATCAATACTTCTACTTTAAACTCTCCAAGTATTGTATCGCCAACTATTACTAGCGGAGCTACCGTTACGGGCGGTTTAACCGTAGACACGCTTACTCTAGGTACTAATCAAGCTGCAGTAGGTTGGCAACCTTTAGGACAAACACTAACTTATTCTGCTAATAATGGTAACAAAGAGTTTGTAGTAACAAGCACAGCTAACTTAACTTCAACTTTACAAGCTGGTTCTAAAGTACAAATTACTAGAAGTGTAACTCCACCAACTCAAACAATGAGTTTTGTATCTTCAAGTTCTCAGTATGCACAAAACACTTCCCCTACAGGAATTACATTTACATCAGGATTTACTTGTGAAGCTTGGGTGTATCTAAATAGTTATACAGGTAATACACAAACTATAATAAGTAGGGACCAAGGTAGTACAGCTGGTTTTAGTTTTGAAGTCAATTCTAATGGACAGTTATATACATTTTATAGAAACGCTACAGCTACTAAAACATCAACCACTTATCAATCTGTTCCGCTTAATCAATGGGTTCATGTAGCAGTTGCTGTTACTGTTTTTGCTTTTCCTGTTATTTCATTTTATATAAATGGAATACAGACTTCTTCTAATCCAACAGGTACTGCAACTACTATGGTACAAGGGGGGACTTTGCAAATTGGAGCCAGAACTATTGTTTCTAATACATATTTTAACGGATACATATCCGAAGCTCGTCTTTGGTCTGTGGCACAAACACAAGCAAACATACAAGCTAACATGGCTATATCTCTTACTGGTTCTGAAACTAACTTAGTAGGATTATGGCAAGGAAATGGTAACTTTAACGATAAAACTTCAAACGCAAACAACCTTACAGCTGCTAACAGTGCTATAGCCACACAAGCGTCTAACCCATATAACTCTACCGAATACGGGGTTGTTACATCTGTAACTTATGCTTCTAGCACTTCAACAGTAAAAATATACACAGGCAATTCAAATACTATTCCTAATCAAACTTTAGGAACTGTAAATTATTCTGTTGCTCGTGTTCCATTTGGTTTTAATGCAGATAAAAATAATTGGACTGTGCAGTACATTCAAGGTGCTCCAGGTACACCACAAACTTCGCCTGGAAGTGGTTTTTTTAATAATTCAGGAGTTCAAATAACTCTTCCTACTGGTCAATGGACAGTAAATTGTTATTTTGCTTTTACAAATAGTCCAACAAGCACAACATCAGATGTTTCTGTTGCGTTAAGTCCTAATTCTACTTTTCTTCCTGTCGGTTACAATGCAATTAGAAATTATATAGTAGTTTCTTCTGGACCAGTAATACAAACTGCAAACATAACCTACAAATATAATGTTTCGTCTATTGCTAATTTCTATGGTTTGATATATTCAAACAACTCAGCTTCTAGTAGTTTCAATTTTAGAGGAATAGGAGATGATTCCAAAGTATGGACACAAATGTTTGCGGAGTACAATCTAATATAATAAAGGAAAAAATATGATAACTTTTAACCAAATAGTATCAAGAGTAGCAGATATAACAGGTATAACTGCTTCAACAACAAGTCAAGATTACCTTAATGCAAAACAAGATGTAATGCAGGGTCTTAAGCTATTTAAGAACGCTGCCAGAAGATATTGGACACGAAAACAAATTGCAGCTAACTTAGTAACAGGTCAACAAGATTACCAACTACCTGCCGACTTTGTTAGAGCTACGGAAGTAACAATTACTTCTAACGGTATTGTGTACCCGCTTGTAGAAGTACCTAGCGAACATATATGGAATGAACTTAATGTTATTCCTGCGGTTACAATCTATATTCCTACTAAGTTTTTTGTTAAAGGTAATAATGTAGTATCTATTTGGCCTGCACCTAGCTCTGGCTCTACGGGCAGTATAAATATATCTTATGAACCTAGAACTGTAGATTTTACTCTACCTGATGTAACGGGTACTGCTACCGTAGCTAACGGGAGCGTAAACATAACTGACGCAGGTACTTCTTTTACACAATCTATGGTTGGTTGGTACTTTACCGTAACAGATGGAACAGACGGAAACTGGTATCAAGTTAGCACAGTATTAACTAACAGCACACTACAGCTTACAAACTTTTATCAAGGTTTAAGTGAGGGGTCAGCTTCTTATCTTATAGGTGCGTGTCCAGATATACCAGAGGATTATCATATGGGGCTAGTTTATTATGCAGCATATAACTTCTTCTTAAAGCGTAAAGATATGGCACAGGCAGAACAATATCTAGGTATGTTTGAACAATTGAGAGATGAGTACATGGAAACATACGCTAATAAGACAACAGGGGTAATCTTTACTAAGCAGGCTGCAGAAGTGTATAGTGTATTTGGAATACCACCATTTAATTTGACTGGATAAAATATGGCACAATCTGGACCAAGAAATACACCTCACTCATCTATAAACAACAACTACTTTTCAGGAGGTAGTTCTGTTTCTAGAAAGCTTGGTGTAGCTAACTCATTTTTTGATTCGCAAGGTTTAGATTTTAGAAGCGACCCGTCGCAAATGAGCGTGCTTCCTGGAGCCAGAAATATAACTAACAGCTTATTAGATTTACCTACGGCTGTTGACCAAGACCTTAACGGTATAAGATGGGCGGTAGGTAATCAAGGATATTTATACAAGATAGACGCTACTAACACGGTTACACAAGTGGCTAAATTACCTACGGCGGGTTCTGCGGGGATTTACTACAATCAATTAACTGACCAACTATATATTCCTGGACAACAAGAAGTATCTTTATACGGGCGTTTAACACAAGGTACACCTCAGTTTAAATCAGGACAATTTGCTGAAAGTGCCTCACAAGCCAATGGCTGTGTAAACTTATTTTCTACACCTAATAATTTAAATGGCGGAACTGGAGCAGGATTCTGGGACGGCTATTCAAGAAACAACCTTTTAACTTTTGCCACAGGCGTAACGAGAGCTTCTATAAACTCTAGTTTAGTAACTACTTATACAACTAATACATACACGCTTGGAAGTTCAATAGTGGAAAGCCCTACTACTGCCTGTGGATTTGTTCCTGACATTGAACCATTTTACTCTATATGGGTATATATAGCTTCGGTTGGTACAGGAAGCTGGACTCTTACTCTGCATGACGCTTTAAACAACGCTCTAGCGTCTATAACGGTTGCTGCAGCTAATCTTAAAGTTGGCTACAACGAGTTTGTTTTTGGCTCTCAAATAAGAGCTATCGTTGCAGCAGCACAAACGGGAACTAGCACAACTTATCATTTTCATGTTACACAAAGCACGCAAGACGGAAAAGTAGGAACAATTACTTCTAACGATTTTTCCACAGTAGATTTTATTTTATTTGCTTATAGGCTAGTACAGACTAATAACGGCTTTCACCCCGCTACTTTTTTTGCTGCACAGAACCCTTTACTTTGTATAGGTAATGGGAACTATCTAGCTACTTATAACTTCGGTTATGACGCTAACCCAAGTAATTCTATGTTCCAACGGCACGCACTTCAGTTTAAGCACGGTTTTGAAGTAACAGGATTAACAATATGGAATCAAATGTTAGCTATAACCGTAGAACGCAAATCTACCAGTACTAGCAGAAATGCACAAGGGGGCGGTATTTATCTCTGGGACGGTATAACTAATGCTCCAACCCTTTATATAGATATACCTATGGGAAGTCCTTACTCGCCTTACACTATGAATAATGTTATGTATTTTACTATTAACGGCTCTCTTTTTGCTTATTCAGGCGGTCAAACAGTTATAAAAGTAAGAAAAATATCCTACCAGAACACAGATTATCTTAATGTTTACGATAACACTGTAAACTACCCTAATATGTTTACAAGTCGTTACAATGTTTTAATGGCTGGCTATCCTAGCACAACGACTAATACTAATGTTAACTATGGTGTATATTCGTGGGGTACGGTAGAAATGACTTACCCTAACTCTTGGGGTTATTCGTATTCTTTATCTAATGGTTATCAAAATAACTCTGTTGTTAGCAACCTTAAAATAGGTATGGTGCAAAACTTTGTAGATACAATGTATATTTCTTATTCTTATACCTTATCAGGTGTAACTTATAACGGTCTAGATATTTTGGACAATTATTCTACACCTGCGTCAAGCTTTAGTTGGACTTCTTTAATATGGGACGGTGGAGTTAGGTATAAGACTAAACAAGCACTAAGAATGAAAGTTAGCTTTACGCCTCTACCAAGTGGTTGCACTGTTACACCTTTTTACTCTATTAACAGAGGTGCTAATGTAATAGCTGACCCAGATACTGGTGCTTCATTTACACAAAGCACAGCAGGACAAACCAGCGTTGTAGTTGAGATTAACAATGGTAGGTTTCACGAGTTACAGTGGGGTTTCTTAGGGACTAACTCTAATGCTGTTACAACACCTTTAACAATTAGTGGTGTAACTATGGAAGTTAATCCTCTACAAGACGAAATTGACCTACGAAAGGACGGATAATGTTTGGCAATGGTTCAGAATACCAAAACTCTTTATACGAGAATATACCTAACGCTAGTTTGGCATTTACTATGTGGTCTACTACTTTTGGTAATGGTAACTTTGTAGTAACCCCACCTATGTTTGGAGATGTGTCTGATAGTTTTCCAACCGTACCTTATTTATCTTTAGAAGCACTTATTTATAATCAAATGTCTTCTAACCCTATTACCTCACCTACATACACAAGCTCTGGCAGCAATTCAGGACAACAAGTTATAAGTGCTACACAAACAGCTTCTGACGCTTCAGGCACTAATAGATATCTAATAGGTAATCAAAATACACAATGAGCAATATACTTAACGGACTTCCTAGTGGTAATCAAAGCAGTTTTTTTGGTGTAAAAGTATCTAAACCTGGAGTAAATGTTAATTCCGCAGGCGATAATCAACTAATAATGTCTGATAACTTTTCTACAAAAACTTTTTACGGCACTACGGGTGCTGTAATGACAGAGGGGCTTATTCCTGGAACAAAAAATCAGTTTGGATTACAACTGCTCAATTCAAATGGTAAAGCTATAGCAAACTACGGACAACAAAAAGATAGCACAGTTAGCTTAAAGTTCTTTGATACTAACGGAATAGGTTTAGCACAGTTTGGACAGTTTCCAGACGGCTCTGTGGCTCTTAAAATAGCAGTTCCTGGAGTAGAAGTATCTACAGCTACAAATAATCAACTTATATTCAACTCTAACCAAGATACTCTTAAAGTAGTTGCTACAGGTACAGGTTTTACACCGACTGCTCCTAATACAGGTAATCTTAACGCTAACGCAGGTACTTTTTCTCAAGTTACAACACAAAATACTTACGCACATAATTTAGGCTATGCACCTATTGTTTTAGGTTATTTATATAACGGTGTATCTTATGTCGCTCTACCTTTATCTAGAACAGTTTTACCAGATTTTAATAACAGTTCTGTTGCTTGGGTAAACTGGGAAATAAGTGCCGATTCAACTAATGTGTATATTAAAACTACTCTTATACTTGGTGCGGTAGGTGGTACGGGTACTTTAGCAGCGGGAAGTCAAGCCGTTAAATACTTTTTATTACAAGAAACTGTCGCTAGTTAAGTATTGTTTATTTAATTTATTGATAGTATAATCATATCTATAAAAGGTACAGAGCCGATAAGGGCTCTTTTTTATTTATATATGGACTTAACTACACAATCAGGCGTCAATCAAGACATAGCTCAAGCTCAACAAAAGGGACAGCAATTACAGAACCAGTATGATACTCAAGCACAGCAATATTCTGGCAATTATAATGCAGACTATGGTGCTGCTACTCAAGCTGGTCAAAACTTATCTAATTTTGCTAATAACATGGTTAATCCTGCTGATTATTATAATCAACAGTTACAGAGTAATTTTCAACAATACGGAATTAACCCAGCTGATGTATTAAAAGCTAATCAATCTTTAGCTAGAACTCAACAAGCTTTATCTAATGCACCAGAAGCTGCAGCACAAATTGGTGGTGGTTACGGAACTACCGCAGGTATGGTATCGGCAGAAACTGCTAACTTACAGAACAAGTTTAACCAACAAATGGTTGGTCAAACAGGTATGGTTAATGCTTTTCAAAACTCTTTAACTAACGCAATGAATCAAGCTAATCAAGCTGGGACATTATTTTCTGCTGGACAAAACACTAAAGAAAAAGCTTTATCTGACACTTATACAAGTTCTGTAGCTCAAATGCAGACTTCCGAGAAAGCTATGAACGATATAGAAACCTTACAGCAAAATCAAGGTTATGCTACCGCTCAACAGGTAACTGCTTATCAAAACTCATATAACGATTATATAAAGGCTCAAGCAGCAGCAACACAAGCAGCAGCAAATATGGCTATGGCTAACGCTCAAATTAAAGCAGCACAAACTTCTGCCGACCAATTAGCTTGGAATGAAGCTCATGCTAATGATTCAAATAAACCTAGCGGTGGCGGTGGTGGAATAGATTTAAGTAGCATTTTTGGTAATAATGTTGGAAAAGCACTTGAAAGTGGTGGTCTTGGCAGTTTATTAGGACTTATTAACCCTCTGTTAAGTATTCCAGGAGCAGTCGCTGGTGCTACTAAATATGGGCAACAAGCTGAAAATTGGGTTGGTAGCGAGGCAACTAAGGCTTATGATTGGTTAAAGAATCTATGATAGATGTAAGACAACAGATTAACCCTATGACGGCTCAACAAATGATTGAGAATGCTAATCAATCTTCTAATCAGATGAATATGCCTACCACTATGCCTGCTGATAACAGTTCTGTGCTATCTCAAGTTAATCAAGCTTCACAAAACGCACAAGCTCCTCAAGCTCAACCTAATCAAGGTAATTGGCTTGAAAGACTATTACCTACTATTGGTGGTGTCGCTTTACCAGTTATAGGTGCAGCATTAGCCCCTGAAACTGGCGGATTATCTTTACTCGCTACTACTGCTTTAAGCGGATTAGGTAGTGCAGCAGGTAAAGCAGCACAAGATGTAGCTACGGGCAATAAACTAGGTACAGATGTTCTTACTGCGGGTGCTTTAGGAGCAGGCGGTAATTTAGCGGGTGCAGGTATTGCTAAAGGTTTAGGTATGGCGGGAAGTGCTTTGACAGGTTTAGGTGAATCTGGAGTACAAGCTGCAGAAGCTAAAGCAACCCAAACTGCAGCACAAGATGAAATATCTCGTATTGGTAATGAGTTTGGTGCTATTAAACCTGGACAAGCTGATGTTGGAAATGCCTTAGAAAACCTTAAAACTCTAGGCGTAACAAAACCTACCGCTCAAGACGCTCTTAATGTATCTAAAGTGTACACAGGTTCAGACCCAGAAACAGGCGACGGTGTACTTAACTTTTATAAGAAACAAGCTCTAGAAAAAGCTGGTGGTACAGTAGATTTAAGCAACACTGAACAATCTGTAAAAGAGGCTTTAGCTGACCCTAATAATCAATTTCACTTAGGTAGTTTAGAACCAGTATCTTCATCACGAGGTCAATTACCTAAAGTCCCTAACAATGTTGCTAATAAGATAATGACTCAAGTAAGAAACCTATTACCAGCTCCACAAACAGTTGGAGAGGGTGCTGACGCACAAATAGCTATGCAAGCAACACCAGATGAAGCTAAAACACTTCTTACAAAAATAGGCAATCAAATACAAGCTACAACCCCTAAAGCTAATAGTCTTGGCGAAATAAACCCCGCTCAACAAGCTGAAAACGATATATGGAAAGGAATGTATAGGAATATAAAACAGAGCTTATATAACCGACCAGAAGTTAATACAGCAGTAGCTGCAACGAGAGCAGAACCAGAAGTTATAGATGACGCTATTAAAGCTAACGGAATAACAGACCCACAAGTTGCAGCAAACATTAAAGCTGATTTAACTGACCGTATTAACAACGGTAATCAAATGCAAGATTGGCTCTCACACGAATCTGATATGGTCAATATGGGTAAAGTCGGTAAAATACAAACGGATTTTGTGTCTAAGAATCCTCAAGTAGCTAAATCACAAAAAGCCTTACAAGAAACCGTACCTAAAGCTACTACAGGCGATAACCTATTAAATCTTGGTGCTATGGCGGAAGCTACGATTGGACATCAACCCTTAGCTTTACTTGCACCAACGGCAGTAAAACTAGCACAGAATCCTCAAGCCCAAATGGCAGCAGGTGGTATATTAAGTAAATTAGCAGGTGGCAAACTACCCTCTTTAATTGGACAAGTAGCTGGCACTTCACCTTTAACGGTTGCAGGTCAAGCGGGACAAGGACAACAAATAACAGGAGCAAATATGGACTTACGAAACTCTTTACCTTATAGAATGATAATGGCTGAAGCGGTAGACCCTTATCACTACGGCGGTAATGTATTGAATCAATCTCTAGGAAACTACCAGAAATACGCAGGTGCAGAACAAGCTGTACAAAACCTACAAAACTACTTTAACGCAGCAGGTGGTGCTCAAGGACCAATTATGGGTCGTCTATCTGAACTTGGTTCTATGTTTACTGGCGGACCAGCAGCACAATACCAGCAACAAGCACAGGCAGCACAAGCAGCAATCGCTCAAGCTCTCGGCGTACAACCTGGACAAGTTGCTTTACCGTCTATTACTCAGAATCAACAAGGTGCTCAAACTTCTCTTAACAGTATTCAGAACCTATTAGCAGCACTTGGCGGACCAAATGCTACTGCTCCTGCTCAGTAATTTTTTCTACTTTAAGAGTTTTAGATTCGTCTTTTAAGTCAATACTTAATTGTAGTTTATCGTCTACGGTAAAACCGTTATTTATAGCTATAGTTTGTAAGTATTCAGTCTTTAACTGTTGTAGGTAGTAAGCAAAACTTCGCTCTACTACATCTAAACTTTTCATAAATGTAAACTCAACATCTGTTAAAACTACATCTTTGTTGTTCTTTGCTACTTGTTTTTTAATCTTGTCGCTCATATTTACCTCCTATGGTAATTCTCTTAATGTTTTATCTATTGTATCTTGGTCAAAGTACTTTTTACTATACTTAGGATACGCATTTATAAAATCGGGGTTAGGTTTACCGTTTACACGGGGCTGTATAATTTCACGGGCGTAAACCTTACGCTCGTAGCTGTGGGAATAATCTTTGTGCATGATATTTACATCATCAGGCATAGCTTTATCTTCGCCTTTAATATATTTTCCAAACTCATCAATATAACCTGTGGTCTTCATGTTTCTAGTCCTTTTACCCAGTTATTATACTCTCTTTCTACTTGTTCGGGTGTTTTAGGTGTAACAACTGCGGTATTATCTAAGTCTAGGTGGTCTGGTGGGAGAGGTTGTACTACGCCTTTATTAAAATTATTTTTGCTTTTTTCGTTAAAATGTGATGTAAGTTCTTCTAATCTTTTTACAAGGTGTTCGTCTTTAACTACATCTAGTAAAGATGTTACCTCGTCTATTCTTTGTGCAAGTTGGTTAAGCGTTAAACTATCTGGGCTTGTCATTGCTTATCTTGCCACGCCGTAGCAGCAGAGGCAGAAATAAGACCGCTTACAACGGCTATAGCGTTAGTTACGACTTCTTTTATTACTAAACTTGGGTCAACTACATTTTCCATAGCGATAGGCTCTTCTGTCATGTTTCTAAGGTCATAGCCATACCACGCTTCGCTTGCTAGTAGTTTACCTAAGTATTTGTCCGCATTTAGTCCTGCGTTGCTTACAAGCGTTTTAAATGGCTGTTGGAACGCTTCGTCAAACTCTGTATCATTTACTCGGGCTAAAGCTGTACCGCCTCCAGGAAGTAAACCGTCTTTTAATGCACTTTGTACTGCACATACTGCGTCTTGTACTCGGAGTTTAACTTCATCTCGCTCAAACTCAACAGCACCGCCAACTTTAATAATAGCCATTTTGTTAGTTAATCGGGCTAATCGGTCTTTAATAAACTGTATACTTTGTGGGTGTGTTTCTTCGGCAAGTTGCTCTTGTAGGTTAGCTATACGAGATTCTATATCTTCTTTTGCACCGTCGCCGTCTAGAATAGTAGTAGAGTGTTCTGTTACTAAAACTTCTTTAGCGTGTCCAAGCATATCTACATTAAAATCTACTCCGTTATATACTTTACCGCCCGTCATTAAAGCTATGTCATCTAAAAATAGAGTTCTACCACCTACGGTGAATGGTGCGTCTATAGGGCAAACATGTATAATACCTTTTGCTTTAGATAAAATAAGTGTTTCTAAAGCAGCATTACTAATTTCGCCAATTAAAACTAGCTCCCGAAATCCTGCTTTAACTACTTGACCAATTACAGGTGCAATATCTACTTCAGTTTGAAAAACTTTACTAGATACTAGAACAGCAACATCATAATGATTACTTTGGTTGCCTGCAGGGTCATTAACTAAATCAGTATCTTTATACCCTTTATGGAAGTAAAACCCGTCTATAAGCTCGTTATGTACGCCTAAGCCCTCATATTGTTCAATAAGTACTCCGCCGTCTTTACCTACTTCACGCATAATATCAGCTATCATACCGCCTAAAGCTTCGTCGCCAGCTGATACGGTAGCAATTTTATCTAAGTCTTTGTTGCTTACATTTTTCTTAATATCTTCTAGGTATGAAATAGCTTTAACTTCGGCGTCTTTTAACATGTCTACAATTTCCATAGGGTTATAGCCTTTACCCTCTAGTTTTTGAGCTTGCATTAAAAGGTGGTGGGTAAGAATAGTTACAGCAGTTGTACCGTCGCCTACCTTTTTATTGTTCTTTTCGGAAGCTTGTTTGATAGCTTGAATAACATCATCTACAAAAGGGTCGCTATCTCTTAACTGTTTAATGTTGGTTACACCGTCCCTACTTAATAATGGAGCACCGTGTTTAAATCCTAAGATTGCATTACCTGCTTTTGGTCCGTAAGAAGCTTTAGCCATAGCGTAAATCTTTTCACTTGCGTCTTTAATTTTAGCTTGTAATTCATCTCTGTTAGTTATTGATAATGGAACTTGCATTATACCTCCTATGCTTCGTAGCTTGTACCTAATATATCTTTAATCTCTATAAAAACTAATCTATCTTCGCCTGGAATCCTAGCGTCATCTTTATATTTACGCCAATACGCTACTCTTCCCTCTAAATAGCCGTATATTTCTAGGTCGTAACCGTTTACTGCTAATACTTTACCCCATGTCATACTATCGTGCTGTTTTTCTGGCACAGGAATATCGCCAAACTCACTTGTAGATAGTTTTGCTAAAACCGTGCCTGCCATTGGTTCTATACTTGTCATAGTTTCCATTATAACATATAATACCCGCATAAGGACAAGATGAGCCGAAAGGCTTATTTTTTTATTTTAAGGGAGTTTTATGAAAGATATTAAATCAGTTATGAAAACCGCTAAAGCCAAGAAAAAAGTTGGTAAGGTTATGCACGAATGGAAACACGGCAAACTTCATAGCGGTTCAAAAAAAGGACCAGAAGTTAAAAATCAGAAGCAAGCTATAGCAATAGCACTAAGTGAAGCTCGGAAAGGAAAGAAATGAGCGTTAAAAATGTATTACAAAAGGCTAGTAAGTATTCTGACGGTGGCTCTCGCCAAGATTTACCCCCTACTTATAATGATAACCTTATGAGAATTGCTCACACGCAAGATTCAGTAACATATAACTTAAAGCATTGCGAAGACCACATGTCAGAGTTGGTATCGCAATTAACAAAACTTCATGCAGCAGACCGACACACAGCAGAAGAACTAGCACAAAAAGTTTGTAAATGGCTTGATAAATCTTATGCAGCAGTAGAAGAATGTAAAAAACCTATAGAGTACTAATATGACTGTTAGAGAAAAGGAATGGTTAATCAAATTGGAAGACAAGATAGATGGAATCTTGGACAAAATAGACAACTTAGACGAAAAGTTTGTTACTCGCCGAGAATATAACACTATCAAAATGGTTATTGGTGGACTTATTGCTATTGGAACAATGATTGCCACTTTTTTATTGATTAAGAAATAAGGAGAAAATTATGTCTTACATGAACGCATTAGATGTTAGCAGATGGCAAGGAGATATTAACTGGTCAGCCGTAAAGGGTTCTGGTTATCAAATTGCCATAATTAAAGTAAGCGGTGGAGATGACGGGCTATACATTGATAGCAAAGCTCAACAGAACTTTAATCAAGCTCAAGCTAACGGCTTTTCTTTAGGTACTTATCATTTTGCTGGTGGGACTGACGCTCGTGCGGAAGCAGAATACTTTGTTAACGCTTGTAGCCCTCTTGATGAAAACCAAGTCTTAGTTTTGGATTGGGAAGTACAACACCCAGACCCAGTTGGTTGGTGTAAAACTTTTATAGACCGAGTTAAGGAATTAACGGGAACTTGGTGTATGATATATATGAATGGAAGCACACTCAATACATATGATTGGACGCCTGTTACTACCAATAGTGGTGTTTGGGTGGCTTGGTATGGCACTGACCCTAACGCTGACCTCCCTGTTAAATATCCGTATATTATGCACCAATATACAAGCACTGGTAGTGTTAATGGTATTGCTGGGAATGTTGACCTTGACGCTTGGTATTATGATATAGAAACTTGGAACAAATACGGTTGGCATGCACAAACTCCCGCTCCAGAACCACCCGCTCCAACCCCACCTGCTCCAGAACCTGCTCCTGAACCTCCAAAACCAGACCCAATTCCACCTGTTCCACCTAAACCTGCCCCTATAGTTATTAACACTTCTGGTAATGTTCATGTAAACACAACTCCAAAGGTAAATATATTTAAAAGAATATGGAACGCAATTCTATACTTCTTTGATATTAAAGTTAGGAAACCGTAATGAAAAAGTTCTTAGATAAAAAGCTTTTCCCTTTAGTAATAAGGTATGCCGTAAATCGTTGGCACATATTTGCACTTCTAATTCTTGGTGTAGTTTTAATGGCATACCAAAAACCGATTGTAGAACTAGTCGGGGGCAATTATACAAATGTAACTTCTGCTGTTGTAGCTTTACTTATTTTAAGGGAAGAAATACTTCAAAAGAAATCACACGGCGATTTACACGATAAGATTGATAATTTACACAAGAAATTAAACAAAAAATGACAGACGCACATTCACAAAAAACTTCCCACAATTACACAATGCATTACCCTGAGCACCCACCTAGAACGAATGACCCTCACTATGTAGATTTTGAACATTACAGAAAGACACACATAAAAGACGCTAAATGTGCTTTTTATGATTCAGCTAATGTAGAAGAGTGCACAACCCAATTAGAACTTCACCACAAAATTATAGAGTTTAGTTTACAGAATGGAGTGGACTTTGCAGTGTTAGAAAAAGACTTTCCTGGTATATCTAATCCTAACGAAGTAGGGGCTTGGGTAGAAACAGATAAGAACTTTGAATGGCTATGCTCTTTCCACCACAGAGGACACGGAGGTGTTCATGTAGCTAGCTCAAGTGATTTTGAAGCTGAAAGATATGTTAAAGATTTAATAAGTTAAAGGAGATATTATGTTCAACAAACTTAAAAGCGTTATAAAACTATCAGCACCAACAAAAAAACAGCTACAACATGATTTATGGGTTGTAGTATCAGCTTTTGTGGGTTCTTTTGTGGCAGCATGGCAAGTACAACCAAACAAGTTTAGTAAAGCAGCAATAGTTGGAGCAGCAGGAGCGGGTATTGCAGCAGCAGTAACAGTGGTTAAAAGTATTGTAACAACTCTATGATATGAGTAGCGAGAAACATCATATATTGTTTCACAGAACTCTTTGGACTCCTACCGCACAAGGTAGGCATTTAAGGAACCAATCGCTACTTATACCCAGAATAGACAGCGAGGTACATACCGCTCTTCATAGAGAAGTATCGGTTGTACCTTTGCCCGATTACAATATACTCAACCGAATATCTAGAGAATATCAGCCTTACGGCGATAATATAACGGCTATGAACGGTTTGATGGTAGTTATACAGGAAAACCTACGCAGACCCCGTGTAGACCATATACAGAGGGCTTTAGGAGAGTTAACAATACACGCTATTGAACTTCAGATACCTTTTATTAGAGAGGGCTTGGTAAATGAGTGAAATGGAGTTCGGGCTTAATTCGGAGAATTACAGAGAGTATTACCCGCAATACGCTAATATTGACTGGCACTATGCTTATATAAGTAGGCATGGTGATGAGCAATTATCAGCTTGGGCAGAAACTTTTGACGAATACGGAGAGTTTTGCGAACAATTGTCGCAAGAGAATTGCTGTTTTTATCTTAACGATACCAACAAAGATTTTGATTGTTTAGTAGTTATAGATGAAAGAGATGAAAGCGGGGACTTTTGGTTTACTCGTCAACAATTAGGTTCAGATAATTTTGATAAAGTTTTGGCGAACATTGAAACAGAGGTAATGATTGTTAAGACTAAATACCCCATAAAAATGGTTGCTGAGTTTGTATTAAAAATAATGATGAACGATATATAAAAAAAGCATGCTTTTTATTTAGCACGCCTCCTCATAATCTTTTCACTTTTTAATGCTTCGTAATACAATTTGTAATTTTCTAAAGTCATATTCAGCTCATAGAGCCAACTAAATTATAACACAAAGAAAAAGACCCCATATTTTGTGGGGTCTAAATGAGAAATTGGAAACGCCAAATAACTCAAGCTTTAGTTTAGTTTATTTTTACTAAAAAGTAAATAACAA
>Ga0208614_1000239_pt1 | contig 18234 bp, 17 predicted proteins | sample CryBogCBE23Jun09_FD_184554 | JGI IMG/M metagenome (GOLD analysis project Ga0208614, IMG submission 184554) | Freshwater microbial communities from Crystal Bog, Wisconsin, USA - CBE23Jun09 (SPAdes) | ecosystem: Environmental > Aquatic > Freshwater > Lake | place: Crystal Bog, Wisconsin, USA...
GCCCTTAGTTGCAAACTTACACAAAGCCTAGATAATAATTTCAGCGTCATCGTAGATAAAGAAACTTATGAACAAGTAACAGATGCGCATCTTGCTGTATTTGATGAAATCATTGTGTTAAAGAATGACATTGCTGCAAACAGCAAGATCAAGATGCATAATGAATGTCAGGCATTCACTTATAGTCCATATAAAAGCACAATTAAAACAGAATGTGATATGTTATTCACAACAGATTTAAGTTGGTTATGGAATACATATGCACAATTTACATATAGTTTTACACAAAGTGTTTATACCTATGATGGTCATGCAATTGACAATCGTAAGTATCGCCAACAATTTGATGAAAATCTAATGCCAAACATTTATAGTGCTTGGACTTACTTTACATATGATACCGCATGTAAAGAAATATACGATACCATGCGTCTTATTATAGATGATTGGGATTACTATCGTGACAATTATCTCATCAATTGCCGCTATGATGAACCACGCACCGATGAAGTATATGCTCTTGCGCTAAAGATATTAGATATAAAACCACAGGATACTGGATTTGGATTCGTGCATATGAAATCTGAATTGCAGCATTGTCCAAGCAAACAACCTTGGCAAGAACAATTGCATTGGGACATTCAGCCTGATTTTATCCCAACGATTGGGCATTATAAACAGACACGACCAATACATTATGTAGAGAAATCTTTTTGCACCGATGAATTAGTGGATAGATACCTATATGAATACCAAAGAAGAAATCGCTGAATGGTGGGCTGAGTTTGAACGAGAACTTGCCAAACAAGTTAAACCAAACGATCCTAATCCACCACCTCTGCCAATGATGCCTCAACCTAAAATACCAACACAAAATATATTGGTAAAATGTGGCACCGATTATTATACGCTGCATGATGATTATCAGTTTCCCGTGAATACTGGTTATCCAAATGTGCAAGGATGGAAATATGCCTGAGTTAATTGATATTAGTGAATTAGATTGCATCTTTTTAAGTTACAAAGAACCAAACGCAGATGCTAACTTTGCATACTTGCGTTCATTTGCGCCATGGGCTAAGCGTGTGGATGGTATAGAAGGTTCGGATGCTGCACACAAAGCAGCGGCTGCTGCAAGTGAAACAGAGCGATTCATTCTAATAGATGGCGACAATCAACCTAATCCAGAGTTTTTTAATCAACAGTTGCGTCTTGATGATCGCAATCGTGACTGTGTATTTCGTTGGCGAGCAAAGAATGCTATCAATGGTTTATGCTATGGTAATGGTGGTATTTCAAGTTGGACTAAAGATTTTGTGAATAACATGCGAACACACGAAGCAACTACTGGTGGCGATGATACTGCAGTTGAGTTTTGCTTTGATAATCGCTATTGGGCAATGCATGATGTATGGAGTACAACATTTCCTAATTCATCACCGCAACAAGCATGGCAAGCAGGATTTCGTGAAGGAGTTAAACTATGTTTAGATCGTGGTCGCCGTCCTTCGCCAGAAGAATTTGAAACAGCAACCTGGCATGGCAATCGTGCTAACCTTGTAATTTGGGCAACTGTTGGTTGTGATGTAGAGTTTGGCAAATGGGCAATAATGGGTGCCAGACAAGGTGCTTACATGACCATGTTTGAAGATGATTGGGACTATCATGAAGTTCGTGACTTTAAGAAACTTGATATCCTATGGAACTTTACAATGGATAAAGGACTACAGCAGAGCGAACAGTTTGCAAATATATTGCGTAAACGACTAAACCTTGATATACTGAGTATGTCGCCTGAGCAAAGTGCATGGTTCAAGCGTAATCAGCGACAGTATCATAATGTTGATATTATGTTGCCAGAAAGGGATTTTAATAATGTCATCCGAAACGCTGCTAGACAACAATGGTGATCGGGCGGTCGCTGATAGCGATGGCAACCTTCACAGCGACTTTATGTCTAGTGCTGAACAAATGCAAAAGAAACTTGGACCTGCTTTGTGTCTTGCAAAGTGGCAACAGACTAGTTTGCACCTAACAACTGGTCATACCAACAGTTGTTATCATCCACCGCTGCATAGGATTGATGCTAATGAACTTAAAAGTAACCCCAGTGCGCTCCATAACACCGCTCATAAAAAGACCCAGAGAGCACGAATGCTTGGTGGAGAGAAGCCAGAAGAATGTTCATATTGCTGGCGTGTTGAAGCCACGGGAAACCTATCCGACCGACATTACAGATCGGGGGAACCTTGGGCTGCTGAGAAGTTTAGCGAGATTTTGGTTCAAGACCCTCTGACATGGAATACGAATCCTGCGTATGTTGAAGTAAACTTTAACAGTGCTTGTAATTTAAGTTGCTCCTATTGCAGTCCACAGTTCAGCACGAGTTGGATGAAGGAAATCAATGAATATGGTGCTTATCCTACTTCTAATAACCATAATAGCCCTTCTTATTTTGGGAGTGATCGTAAACCTATACCAAATCGGGAAGATAATCCTTATGTTGATGCGTTCTGGCGATGGTGGCCAGAACTCTACCCTAACCTAAAACATTTCCGCATGACAGGCGGCGAGCCACTTATGGATCGCAATACCTATCGTGTGTTTGATTATGTGCTAGAGAATCCAAAGAAAGATTTACATCTTAATGTAACTTCAAACTTTAGTCAAGATGAATATGTGTTTGACAAGTATCTTACCTATGTCAAACATATGTGTGGTAACCATGTGCTAGAGCATTTCATGCAGTTTGTCTCTATCGACGGATACGGAGAACGTGCTGAATATGCTCGCCATGGTCTTGATTTTGAACTTATGAAGAGTAATGTAGAACGGTTCTTAACTGAAGTTCCAAGTCGTAATAGCGTTACATTTATTATTACAATGAATGTGTTGAACATTACGAGTCTCAAAGAACTAATGGAATGGATACTTGAACTTCGTGCCAAGTATAGTAAGACTTATCAACGCATTTGGTTTGATACTCCAATCCTTCGTGAACCTGCATGGCAATGTATTGATATTTTACCGCCAAGTTATGCTTGGTTCTTGCAGAATATTGTTCATTGGATGAGGCCACAAGCAGAAACAGTTGCTACACGTTTCAATGGGTTCAAGGATTATGAAATTGCTAAACTTCAACGTGTAATAGATTGGATGCATGAACATCACCGTGAAGATACAACTGCTATGGCAGATTTCTATCGTTTCTTTAATGAGCATGATGCTCGCCGTAAAACTAATTTTATTGAGACATTTCCAGAGATGAGTGACTGGTATAATAATTGTAAGTATTGGGCAGATAATGCGAAGTAAATTACCAAACGAATCTTATCTAGAATATAAACAGCGAGTATTAGATACCAAGAGTGCATCATTCTGTGGTGCAAAGTGGTATAATGCAACTATCTGGTTAGGAAGTGGTCAGACCACGAGTTGTCATCATCCGTTACCTCATCAGGTAACTTTGGAACAAGTGTTGGCGAATCCTGCCGCACTTCACAATACACCTGAAAAGAAAGCGCAACGTGCGCAAATGCAGAAGGGTGAGCGTCCAAGTGGTTGTGAATATTGTTGGCGTATTGAAGATAGCAGTGCAACCGCTATAAGTGACCGCCCTTATAAAAGTATGATATTCAGTGAAGAAGAATTAAATGATGCATTTAATCTTCTACCTGAAAACGATGTAAATTTAAGAACCTTGGAGATAGCCTTTGACCGTACTTGCAATTTTGCCTGCAGCTATTGTAATCCTGCATTTAGCACGACCTGGGTCCGAGATATTAAGACGAATGGCGGTTATAGCGGGCTTCATAGCGATGGGCGTAATCATTTTACACATACTCACGACAGTAGCCAACTCTATGGATTTAGTGATACCAATCCCTATGTAGAAGCCTTTTTTAAGTGGTGGGAGAGCGATCTACACAAAACGCTGCGTGAACTTCGTATCACTGGCGGCGAACCACTTATGAGTGGACATACATGGAAGTTGTTAGAATGGTTTAAAGAAAATCAGGGCAAAAGCCAAACTAAATTAGCAATCAACAGTAATTTAGGTATGGATGATAAACAAATTGATAAGTTTATTGATGTTATTCAAGGCTTGGATATTGAAGTTTATACTAGTTGTGAAAGTTTAAATGGTCAAGCAGAGTATATTCGTGATGGTTTAAATTATTACCAATGGTTTGATAATATGGTTAAACTGTTTAAGAGCGGTACTGTAAAACAACTACATGTTATGGCAACTATTAATGGATTATGTTTGCCTAAACTTCCTGATTTCTTAGAACACATGATTGATTTTAAACAGGCATATGGTCGTGAAAGTTTAACAGTTACTTTGAACATTTTACGCTTTCCAAGTTTTCAAAGTCCATTGGTGATGCCAGATAAAATAAAACAAGAATGTGCAGCACGGTTGCAAGCGTTTCTTGATCGTTGGAGTGATAGCAAATGGCTACATCAGATGGAAGTAGAGCATATTCGTCGTCTTATAGAATACTTAAATAGTGTAGAATCTCCACATGCTGGCGCAAGTTCTATGGACATATTGCAGAAAGATTTTAAAACATTCTATACGCAATATGACCAACGCCGCAATAAAAATTTTGCAACGACATTTCCAGAATTAAAGGATTGGTATGACAAGTTATAATTATGGTGATAAAAAACCATTAAACATATCTGTTGAAAATTTAACAGAAAAACATAAAGATTTACTATTTGAAAATAAATCATTTTGTATGTATCCATGGATTCATTTACATGCGTTTCCAACAGGTGAGGCATATCCTTGTTGTAATACAGAAATGAAAAGCACAATTGGTAATACCAAAACTCAAACAATAGAAGAAATTTGGCAAAGTCCTGAAATGCAAGAAGTCCGAACAAAGATGCTTGCAGGCGAAAAAATTGATGGTTGTCGTAGGTGTTATGAACAAGAAGACAGCGGATTTTTTAGTTTACGGTTAAGTGCCAATAAGCACTTTGGACATCATATTGCGCTTACCGACAATTCAAATCCAGACATGAAACTTATCTATTGGGATATTCGTTTTTCAAATCTTTGTAATCTTCGGTGTCGTAGTTGTGGTCATTTCTTTAGTTCTAATTGGTATGATGATCAGGCTAAAATAATTGCAGATGAAAAAAGCAAAGGTTGGGATAAAGTATGGAAATCAGACAATAGTAGAATTAATTTTGCTGGCAAAACTGAAAATGACATCTGGGAACAACTTGAACCACAGATTGATAATCTAGAACAAGTTTATTTTGCAGGTGGTGAACCACTCATTATGGAAGAACATTATCGTCTTCTTAATGAATTGATCAAGCGTGGTCGTACTGATGTTCGTCTAGTATACAATACTAATTTCAGCCAACTTACTTACAAGAAAACAAATGTTTTAGAATTATGGCGTGAATTTGATTCGGTAAGCGTGGGAGCAAGTCTAGATGCTATGGGGATGCATGGTGAATATATTCGTAAAGGAACTAACTGGGCGCAAGTTGAACAAAACAGAGAACAGATGTTAAGAGTATGTCCAACGGTAGATTTTTATATTAGTCCTACCTTGAGTATTTTGAATGCGCTGCATCTTCCTGATTTTCATAGAGATTGGGTTGAAAAAGGTTTATTAAAACCACAGGATTTAAATGTCAATATTCTTCAAGACCCACCTTTCTATCGTATTGATGTATTACCTTTTCAATATAAAGTAGATGTGCAAGAGAAATATCTTGAACATATCGAATGGTTAAAACCAAAAGATAACTTAAGACGTGCGACAGTTGGTTTTGAAAGTGCAATTAAATTTATGATGGGCGACGATAAAACAAATTTATTGCAACAATTCAAAGCAAAAACTGCGCAGCTAGATAAAATTCGTGGTGAAAATGTTTTAGATGCTATTCCAGAATTAGGACTACTTTATGAATAATTCATTTTGTGTTCTGCCATTTGTAAGCATCGAAGCAGATCCTATGGGCAAATGCAAAGTTTGTTGCTTAAGTTATGATACGATACCCGATATTGATCTTAAAACACATACTTTGACCGAAGCATTCAATAGCCCTTATATGAACGACCTTCGTCAAAGTTTCTTAAATGGCGAGAAGCCAGAAGGTTGCAATCGTTGTTGGAGTGAAGAAGCAAGTGGTAGAACAAGCAAGCGTATGCATAGTGAAATGCGTCTGCGTAATATACTTGGTGATACCGAGTTAACGTCTGCTAACGATGGTGCATTGATGTTTCTTGATTTAAAACTTGGAAACATTTGTAATCTTAAATGCAGAATATGTGGAAGTTTTAGCAGTTCAAAGTGGGCGCAAGAAGAAATTGACATATATCCAGATAATCAAAGTGCAAGAGAAAATTTAATTAATGGGCGTTGGCCTCGTAAATCAAAAAAATTCTGGGAAGATTTAACTCAATTATTAGCAAATACAAAATATTTTGAGTTCACGGGCGGTGAACCATTCCTTATTGATGAACATTTTGATCTGCTGCAAATAGCGGTTGATATGGGGTATGCTAAGGATATTGAAATCCATTACAACACAAATACAACTACATTTCCAAAACGTGGATTAGAACTGTGGCCTCACTTCAAGTTAGTTGAGATTGCCCTATCAATAGATGATATTGGACCACGTTTTGAATATCAACGTTATGGTGCTGTTTGGAATAATAGTATAGAAAATTTAGAAAAATTTAGAGAACTCCGTAAAAATAATAAAAATATTAAGTTACAGTTGTGCCTAACAAGCAATGTGCAAAATTTTTATTATATTGATGAAATGTGTGAATGGATTCCACGTCAACGTTTTGATTATGTCTACTTTAATGTGCTGCATGATGCATGGTATTTTTCTATTGCCAATTTAAATAGCGTAGCAAAAGAATTAATATACAACAAGCATAAAGATTATGCGGGTCCATATGCAGACGAAGTTAAAAACCTACTTGAATTTATGATGCAAGGTAAAGGCAGTGATTGCACTGAACTTGTACAACAACTAAAAAATAGTGACCTACAGCGCAATCAAAAGTTTAGTGATTATCATCCAGAAATGGCAGCGGCGATTGGCTATGAATGATTTTTGTTTAGCGCCTTGGACGCACACATTTATTTCTCCTGTCGGAGAAAGACGCCTGTGCTGTGCGTCACGAGAACCTGCCCAAAACTTTCAGCAATATATCGACACTGCTGGCGGCGATGGGCAATTTAATCCGCTCACGCTAAAGGATTGGTGGAATGGCGAACATATTAGAGAGATTAGAAAACAATGGTTGGCTGGTACGGTTCCATCAGCATGTGAAGTCTGCGATAAAAAGTTACTTAACACTTCTGTATATCGTGATTACTTTGGACATCTTTTTGGTCATCTACGAGATGCTGCGGTGGCTAATACAGATGCTAATGGTTACACAACTTTAGAACCCGTATCATGGGACTATCGCTACAGCAATGTATGCAACTTCAAATGCCGTATGTGTGGCGATATGCTGAGTTCAGCATGGGAAGTTGAAGTTCGCAAGAATGAAATGGTTGACTTGTCCAATCCAAAAAACCATTGGATGCAGCCAAAGAACCGTCATGCTATCCGTGATTTTACTCGTGACGTAGTTATACCAGAATTTAAGCAAGCAATTGAAAACAAAAGTGTTCGTGAAATTTATTGGGTAGGTGGCGAACCATTACTCTATGATGAACATTGGTCATTCATGCGTAGAATAATAGAACTTGACTATGCAGATCAAGTTCGTGTAAGATATAATACAAACTTGAGTTATTGTAAAGACAAAGAAGGAACCCTATGGGAACTTCTTGAAAACTTCCCACATTGGGAAATATGCGCAAGTTTAGATGGAACAGGAGCAATAGGCGAATATGTTAGGACTGGCCTTAATTATAGCGAGTGGTATAGTAACTTTAGACGGGGGATTGAATCTTCGAAACACCCTAGACAAATGCGTATTGATTTTACTCTTACTTTACCTGGTTTGTTTGACCTTGAAAACATTATAAATTTATCCAATGAACTGAATGTTGATTTGCTGAGTAAGGTTGTATTTGCCTTCTCTCCTGACATACTACTCAGCCCCCTAGCCTTACCTAGAACGGTCTTAGAACCACTTCTAGAGAGCATACAGACACGTATCAAACCACTTATCACTAGTCGCACACAAAGTCTATGGGACACAATAGAACACCTTAAAAGCCGTCCTACTTTTGAAGAACAGTTCCCTGATACCTATAAAAGAGAAGCAATTCGTGGTAAAGCACATCTTTTAAAATTGGAATCTATTCGCAAAGATGCTAAGATAAAGATGGAAGATATCCTTGTTGGCGATGTCTTGGAATGGTGGAAAAAAATATGACTATTATAATGACCCTTCGCAATCCGCTTGATAAAGAGAAATTGCTGCCTGTTTATATTGAGCCTAATAATACCCAATTAGCACAAGATTGGATTGCGGCATTAAAGATAGAATTACAAAAGAATAGTCCAATTGAGAAAAACTATTGCTGGCATGGTTGGCCAAATGGTGGTCGTAACCTTGAATATCTTTGCAAAGAATTAAGTAAACACACGCAAACCGTATATCATTATAATGACCTTGGTATATGGCAATCGGCTGGTTTAGATAACATAAAAATTAATACCGTATACACACCAGATACGGTAATGTTACCACTTGCAGATGATCCTGAAAGTGGCGGACCAAATCACGATATTATGAATGAAGTTCATAATTATTTTGAACATCTTCAAGGAACAGTTGAAAATTTAAGTTCTTATTATAAACTTGCGCCACCTAATGTAAAGTATGCCATTCGTCAAATTAATAACCTATGTCATGAGATTGAAACGCTATGTTTAAGTTTACGTAAGCAAAAGTTTAAGCCTGAATGGATTCGTCCAAGTCAGATTACTACTTTTTTAAATGCTACCCGTTATAATTTAACCGCAAAACATCGTGAAGGTTTTATAAGCAATGGGCATGATCGCAAGTTTGCGCATGTTTACATGCATTGGACACAAATTGGTAAAACACTTATGGAAGTGTTTCGTGATGAGGGTGCGCCAACTTTAGATCAGGCAACTTGCGATGCTATCACACACTTACAGTATTACAGTGGTGAGTTTGACGTTGAATGGGGTCGTGATGTTTGTTATGGTAAACATAGTTGGCATACACACGAACAAGATGCTTTTAACGCATGGCTGCGTCATGAGGGTTATGATCCCACTGATCCTAATTTAAGTTTAGGATATCTTGAGATTGCTGCGGTTGACTTGATGCGTAGTTTTGGTACCACAAATGAAAGTGACATTTGGACATTGATGGGGAATTATTTGGATATCTATAGTTTAGAAGTAGATGGCGTTAAAGCTGTTTATGATTATAGTTGGAGCGATGCGAACCACGAGCAACGCCAGCTATCATACTTGATGCCAGGTTATAATAGCCACAATGTTTGACACTTACTGGTATGATTACGATGATTGTACGGATATTAAAGAACTAATTGCCAAAGCCGTTGCTGCTAGTCGCACAGACTATGTATGGTTGCGTCATCGTGCGGTAGATTATACTAATTTTAATTTACGTTACATGCCGCATCGTCATCAAACTCATATGTTACATGCATGGGCAAGTCATAATAATCCACAATGTTATACAACTTGGTTAATACCCATCGATAATAATAGTGAAATGTGCTATCATGGTGGTATATTACCTATCATAACACCGCCGCTGTGGAATACAAGTGATCAGATTCAGTATGATGGTTTCAATTTTAATTGGTATCCTGATGTATGGGATTGGAACAAGCAGCATCATTTTGCAATGAATGGCACCACACAGTTATCCTATACAAGTGTGGGAAATGGTGCGGAGATAAAATATCATACTTCTAAATTAAAATTCAATGGCATTGGTATGTTGTATAATATCAATGATATAGATAATTCACCCTATGAATGGAATTGGATTTTAGATAGTCGCATAGATTATACAGATTTTAATTTTGATTGGCTCCCTGATGCATGGGATGCAGATAAAATTCATGAGTTCTGCATGTGGGGCGCTGAACAATTATCTTATACACGATTAATGCGTAAGAATTGCAGCAATGAGCGAGTATATCATCATTCATATCTGCTATTCAAAGATATTCCTAAATTAACTGAGACCATTCCTATTGATAGTGAATGGGTATGGATAATAGACGAGCGCATAGATTACAGCAATTTTAACTTTAATTGGTTGCCAGATGCATGGGACATCAATAAAACACATGCCTTTGCTATGAACGGCACTGAACAATTATGTTATACGTTTTTGCATAATACCAAAGTTCCAAGCAACGAAATAAAATATCATGATGCAAAGTTAAAATTTGATCCAAGCAAGCCAAATGATGAATGGGTTTGGGAAAAAGATGAGCGTATAGACTATGGCAACTTTGATTTTAGTTGGTTGCCAGATGAATGGGATACGGATAAAACACATGTATTCTGTATGGCTGGTACGCAGCATCTTGGATACACCAAACTTATCAATACAAAGAATAAAAATCCTAAAACCGTATATCATCGAAGTGATTTACATTTTTTACCACAAGTTCGTCCTGTTATCTACTGGCAAGATTATACAAACACATTTAACTTAGAAACGTTGCAAACACTTGCAATGGGTAATGAGTGGACATGGATTGCTGATCGTCGTATTGATTATAGCCAATGGGATTTTGAATGGTTGCCCGATGGTTGGGATACTAATTACATCCATGCCTTTACAATGGCTGACAAAGAACAATTAAGTTATACGGTTCTTATTCATCGTAATGCTATTACAAATTTTATTGATTACAAATATCATCAATCATCATTAAAATTTAATGATACACATGCTGATATGTGTTTCTTGAACACTAATTCATTTGATAATCCATATACACCAGATTTTCAAGTTCGTCTTATTACCACAATGGAAGAATCTATTAAGGCTGCAGTAAAGAAGTGCAACCGTGAGTGGCTATGGATTTACAGCGATGTCTGTGAATATGATGGATTTGATTGGAACTGGTTGCCTGACCTTGACCAACGTGATCAGATACATTGCTGGCCGAGTGGAACATGTGAGAAGGGCGATACATTCTTAATCCATGTTCCTAGTTTTAATGCGGACAAGTTAAAATTTAATTTTGATCATGCACCACTACAGCGTAAACGCTGGCCTGTTATTTCTGTCACTGACAATTGCTTGGCATGGGACTTGAACAATTATCCACGTAATCGTGGAATTTATACGGTATATTCTTATACTGGATTTGTAGATTATCCAGATGTTTGTCTATGGGATAAGCGACCTGTTGTCAGTATTAACCGTAGTAATAGTACCTGTCTTGTGCCACGTGATTGCATTGTTGATAAAGAAATATACGAATATCCACATCTGCTTCGTTATCCTGAGTATGGTACAGATATTCCTATTGATGTAATCTTCATTGATAATAAAGAAAGTTGCGCAACCGATAACTGGAATAGGTTACTAACCGTTTATCCTAGTGCAAAGTCAATCAGTGGAATTAATAATAGGCTAGAAGCATATCGGGCGGCAGCGTTTCAAAGCGATACACCATGGTTTATTGCTGTGTTTGCCAAGTGCTATGTATTAGATAATTTTGCAGAACTAAATTGGCAACCAGATTTCTGGCAAGAACCTAAACATTATATCTTTCATAATCGTAATCTTAATACAGGATTAGAATATGGACATATGGCACCTATTGCATATCATTGTCAACTCATGTACGAGAATAGAGGTGGACTTGATATGACACTTGCTCAACGTCATACTACTGTGCCAATCACTATAAGTGAAACTAATCTTGAAGGTGATGATTGGTTAACTTGGCGAACCGCATTTCGTGAAGTTATTAAGATACTGCATTATGGCAGAGAAAATCCTAGCGTAGAGAATGAATATCGTCTATGGGCATGGCGTAATGTTGCCAAATGTAATAATGCTTCGATGCAACAGTTGGCAGTAAAACATGCAGAAGAATATTATGCGGTAAGTGGTGGTAACGAAGAAGCATTGATACTAACAAGCGAATGGGATTGGCTGTACGAACACTATTCTCGTCTTATACCGCAGCCAATACAGTTGTAATAACATAATCTACATCATCATTACTTAAATGAGTATGGGATGGTAAACTAATAATTTTACCAGTTAATGATTCACTGCGTGAACAACCATGTGTATTCCAATGTGCGGCGAACAATTCATTGTGTAATGGAAATTTATAATGACTACTGAAACCAATCTGTGCATTATGCAATGCGTTACAGGTTTCCTCATAGTTTGGCGTTATAATAGGAAACACATACCAATTATATAAATTTTGGTAAGCAAATTGTGGCATTGTAATACTATTATGATTATAAAATGCATCACAGTATTTTTTAATAATTTGAATTTTTCTGTCAACCATTAAATTATAATTTGGAATATTTGCCGCAACCAATGCTGATTGCATACTTGTTATACGTGATGTTGTTCCAATATAATTTATTTTTCCATCTGTTCCATATTGTGATTTTCCGTTAGTGCAAATTGAATCTAATTTCGCAACATCAATTTTATTTGTTATTATTGCTCCACCACCAGCACTTCCGCCAAAATTTTTATAAGCATTGAAACTTATGCATACGGCATCTGCTATAGTTTGATCATACTGTGGGGTGGTAATACAAAAACTTTGGGCAGCGTCTATGATTAATTTAAGGTTTCGAGCATCACACCATTTCCTCAATTTATAGATATCGCAGCCCTGACCGTACAAATCAACAACAATAACTGCACTTATTTCTTGTGGATATAAGTTATAAACACGATCAAGATCATCTAAATCCATTAACCAACTATTATCTATATCAACAAATGTAGGTATGCAAGATGCACCTATTACAGCCTGTGCAGTCGCTGCATATGTCAATGTTGGAATTAATACTCGTGAGTTTTTTGGTAAATCCAATGCTAACATAGTTGCATGCATCGCAGCAGTGCACGAACTTGTAAGTTGAACATCTGCATTATTGTAAAGACCACTGATGAATTTTTTTAATAGTATTTCATGTTGACCACGATAAACTTCACCATATTGCAACGTAAAATTTATATTTTTTAAAACAAGTTCTTTATTATCACGAAATTGTTCTGGTAAATCGCTAAAATTTATCATATAAGTTTCTGTATACCGTTTTCTAAATTAAACTTTGGCGTATATCCAAGATACTGTACTGCCTTACGAGTATCCATGGCACCACGTTTTGGCATATTAAATGGTACACCATCACCATACACGATTTCACTTTGTGTGTTGGTCCAACCCTTGATAATGTCAATTGCGTCTTGCAGCGTTCTTGCTTGACCATAACTTACGTTGGCAATTAAATTATTGGTATCAAACATTGCAGCATTGGCAATTGCCTGTGCAGTATCTTCTACATAGGTAAAATCAAGCGTAGCATGTGGATCATCTACATGAATTGGTTCTTGATTTGCTGCAGCCTTTGCCCATTTAGAAATAACACGATTGCCATCATCACGATTGCCATATACAGCAGTTGGACGAATGATTGTCCAACGTTTAGCAATAACTCTGACTAATTGCTCACATTCTTGTTTAGCCTTACCATAATCATTGATTGGTTTTAATGGCGCATCTTCACTAATTACACCGCCCCAATCACCATATACCATGCTGCTAGAAATATAAACCATCTTGGCATTTGGATATGCAGTCAGTAAATGCGTCGTGCTTTGAACAGTGTTGCGCCAAGCAGCATAATGGTCTTTGGCAAAAGTTGCTTGATTTGGCTCGCCTGCAAGATGAACAATCACATCTACGTCTTGAATGATTGTGCTAGCACAATCCGCATTAACCCAGTCATCATATGCAAATTCCATATAACGACCACGAGCAAGATATAAGTTAGTGTTAATAAAACGCAAGTCATCAATGATAGTAACCTCGTGACCACTATCTTTAAGACGTTTTACAACATGATGTCCAATAAAACCAAAACCACCTGTTACTAATATGTGCATGTTAGACCGCCATTTCTGCTGCGATTGCTGGATGATGTTTATAATTCATCAAACGAATATCTTCTATTTGTGCTGACCATACATCTTTAACATCACTTAAATCAAGGTGAGGAAGCGCATATGGACGACGAGCGATTTGTTCTTTGACCTGTTCAATGTGGTTATTATAGATATGAACATCGCCAAATGTTAGGATAAGTTCACCTACCGATGCACCAATTGTCTTTGCAATAAGATGAGTTAAGAGCGCATAACTTGCAATGTTGAATGGAACACCGAGAAATATATCGGCACTGCGCTGATACATCTGGCAACTTAAAACATTATTACGGATATAAAATTGTGCAAACATGTGGCATGGTGGCAGTGCCATCTCTTTTAATTCAGCAGGATTCCATGCTGTTAAAATATGCCGACGACCAGTGGGATCACGCTGCAACCCATCAATGAGTTCCGCTAACTGGTCAATTTCACCATCATTTACATCACGCCAATGACGCCACTGTACACCATATACACGGCCCAAATCGCCATGATAAAGAGAATTTGGAAGCCAATAGCCTGCGTTAGCATTTGCAGTCCAAATGGTTTTCTTTGCTGCATCTCTTGTGCCATATTGTATCTCTGCCAATCGTCGCTCATCACCGCTTCCCTCAATAAACCATAACAGTTCACTTACCATAGATTTCCATGCTAATTTTTTGGTTGTTACTGCTGGGAAACCATAAGCAAGATTAAATCTTAACTGCTCGCCAAACATACTTAGCGTACCAACGCCAGTTCTATCTGTGCTTTGGATACCTTCTAATAAAATTTTTGAACATAGTTGATTATAATTTTGCATGTCGTTTCCACACCTGAAATATTTTATCTTTGCCGTAAGTTTCCCAATCCATTTGGAAATTATGTAGTAATTCTACCACATCTACACTTACATCGCAATTATAATTATCATCAAATGTGGTCAAATATATCTGTTCAAATAGGTGTTTGGTGCTGTCAATAAGTTTGGCACCACCTATAATCCATATATCTTTGTTGGGATTGTTTGCTTTTATAACGGAAATACTTTGTTCAATATAATTGCCATGAATGATAGTATGAGCATCACGAAAACTATCAACTGATCGATTTGTTACAACGCAACAATGACGATCTGGCAAAGGCTTGGGCATTTTTGGATCAAGCCATGTGTTGCTGCCCATAACAACAATATGTCCTTTGGTGTTCGAGGAAAACCATTGCATATCTTGCTTGTCATGTGGCCATGGCAGTGAGCCATTTTGTCCAAGCCCACCGTTCTTATCTACCGCAAAGATTGCTTTAATCATTAGTCCAATAACTTATTTGTTTTTGGTTCAACTTCATCTGCAATGGCAGTTAGGTTAATATGAAAGTCAACACAATCAATATCATCGTCGTGGATATCTAAAAAATCTTCAATGTGGCTTTCAATTTCATGCAATTTATAATTATTATTAATCATATCAACTACATCAAATGTTGTGACATTATCATTTTTAAATAACACAACTACTTCTTTAATGAACCTGATGGGAACATTTGTAACTTCAATACTTGAAATTAAATGTTCCCACCGTTCATAAAAATCCTCGCTGAAATTAAGATCAGACACGAGTTACTGTCTTAGCGGTCTTTGTCTTAGTGACCTTTGGCGCTACTGTCTTTGCCTTTGCTTCTGGTTGCTTGTCACCAGCAAGATTACTAATCTGCTGCTGCATTGCTTGCATAGTCTGCATCATCTGCATCATGACAGCAGTCATGTCAGGCTGTGCTGGCGCAGCAGCAACGGGTGCCACAACTTCAACAGGAGCCTTGGCACCGTTCATTTCATTTAGGCTTACGCTTTCTGCAACCTGACTGTCTGTAAGTGCATCCTTTGATGGATCAGCATAACCTTGCTTATTTTCCATACGATCAAGACGTGCAATCGCATCTGGTCCCTTGCCAACTTCACCTAGCAACTTGGTAAGTTCATCAAGACGCATGCTGCTCTTGCTATTTGGTGTAACCATTACGTTTGCAGCAGGAACACGCTTTAGATAACCTTCGCCACTTAGTGCTTCTAGCATGTTATTGCCATCTGCCATCATGCGACGCTCTAGGATATCACGAAATTCCCATGCTTGCTGACCTTCGTCACTTTCAAGAACCTTCATGATGTCATCATGATACTTGCTTGGCATAATTTCACTATAGATAACCACTGCCATATGTGACTCGTCGCCACTTAGTTGACGTTGAACAATGATAGCCTTCTTGCTATTAACTGTTCCTACGTGTTTGAAAAAACTCATTGACTTACTTCCTCTGTTGGTTGTTCTGCTGCTGGTGTGCTAGCAACAATAAAGGCTTTGACCTTATCATATAGTGCACCAACGCTGCTTAATTCTTCTGCACGAAATGCACCACGTTGCGACACAACTTCTACAATTTGAAGAAGTGAAGCAATGTCTGAAATTGCAAGATTGGTTTGTACAGTTGTGTTTGTTTCGGTATCGCTCATAGTATTCTCCGTAATTATATATGTATTTAACTCAAACAAAGAAGGGCTAGAAATTTTCTAGCCCTTTATTATCAATCTTCGTAGTAGGCGTGGATGCCAAATGGTGGTTCAATGGTCTTGTTATACTTGTTATGGATAATCCACACCGTATCACAATAGTTTTCATCGCCCCATGAACCATATGGTTCGCCATCAGTGAACACGATGAACAGTTTAGGCTCAACGCCTTCATGTTTCATCCACGTCCAGTTGGCATCAAAGTCAGTGCCGCCAAAACCTGCTGGTTCATAGTTTACAAGGTCATCACCTGTTGAAGTATCATAATCTTGTGGGTTATGAACAGATGTATCAAAACACCAAATCTTTACCTTGTAGTCATCATATGACTGCATGATACCGTTGATTTCACCAAAGAAATTATTCAACTGCTCTTGACCAATAGAGCCACTAGTATCAATTGCAACGCAAACATCAATTGCTTGATCCTTGCGCATGTTAGGCAGAACAAAACCCTGTGAGAACATCTTCTTGTTAGGAATAGTCCACGTGTAATCATTCTTAACCGTAGACTGGATTTGTTGTGTGATAAGTTCACGCCAGTTGATCTTGGGTTGCGTGAGTTCATTGATCATGCGCTTGATATTGCTAGGTGTATTGCCAGCACCAGCCGATGCTGCAGCAGCAAGCATAGCTTCCTTAAACTCGTCCTTGACAGCCTGACGTTCTTCTGGTGTCAGCGGGTTAGGGCGACCGTTGCCCTTGCCATCCTTGTCATCCTTATCACCACCGCCACCCTTGCCTTGTGAACCATCCATATGTTCGTCAAGCAACTGGTCAAGCAAATCTTCAATGTTGATCTGCTTGGCATTCTTGATAAGGTCATCATAGACCTGTTCAAAGTTCCACTCGTCATACTTGCGATCATAAAGAACAGGCACAACCGTAATTTTTTGACCAAGGTTGTACTTGATGCAATCGGCATTGACAACATAGTCCATGGCAATGTTGGCAAGGTCACGGTTGTAACCACGACCACGGTTCATATGGTCATAAGCGCAATGAAGCAACTCATGGCAGAACAAGAACATCATTTGATTGGTAGGAAGTTTAAGGATAAACTCACTGTTGTAGTAGAAGTGACGACCATCGGTAGCAGCAGTTGTCAACCAACTGTCAGCGTTCTTAAGAGTAAGACGCATGGCAAGATTGCCAAAGAAGGGTTGCTTAAGCACAAGGGCAATACGAGCCTTTAGAATAGCCTGACGTGCTGCTTCGTCTTGAACCGCATCAATTGTCTCGCTGAGTTTGCCAGCACCTTGTTTGATCTTAGCCATAATCATGTTCTCCAATGTTTATAACTTATAATAGCATAATATAGTGGTTTGTCAAGAGAAAAAAATAGGGGAGCAGTTGCGGCTGCTCCCCTATAACTCGCCCTCACTGATGGAGAACGATGGGGCGAGAATTAATCACGCACAGCGGCGAGGATATAGTCACCGTTCTTTGCATGGTAATCCTTGTAGTTCTTCAAGCGGCTAGTCTTCATAGGCAACTTGTAGTTACGAAG
>Ga0208614_1000250_pt1 | contig 17654 bp, 24 predicted proteins | sample CryBogCBE23Jun09_FD_184554 | JGI IMG/M metagenome (GOLD analysis project Ga0208614, IMG submission 184554) | Freshwater microbial communities from Crystal Bog, Wisconsin, USA - CBE23Jun09 (SPAdes) | ecosystem: Environmental > Aquatic > Freshwater > Lake | place: Crystal Bog, Wisconsin, USA...
TTCCTGAGGTTGTAGTTCCTGAGGTTGTAGTTCCTGAGGTTGTAGTTCCTGAGGTTGTAGTTCCTGAGGTTGTAGTTCCTGAGGTTGTAGTTCCTGAGGTTGTAGTTCCTGAGGTTGTAGTTCCTGAGGTTGTAGTTCCTGAGGTTGTAGTTCCTGAGGTTGTAGTTCCTGAGGTTGTAGTTCCTGAGGTTGTAGTTCCTGATGTATGCCCGAAATGTGGACGTTCGTGCACGTGCCCTAAGAGCCCTGAACAACCTTCAGAGTAAGTTTCCAGAACTCGTCGTCATACAAAACATCTTTCACTAACTCTTTCGGGAACTCAACCTCCAATAACTCCCGCCAATTCTCAAAATCGGGTCCGAGACGTTGAGCAAATTTCTTCTTGTCTTTGATTTTTAACCTCTTCAAATCCTGAAAAATGCGATAACAAAAATCTTTCACGAGGGACGAATTATCGCTTTCCTCGCGTAAGATCCGCATAGCCGAATACCACTCTTCCATCCTATTACATTTTCGGTTGAAAGAATAATGGGAAGCAAAACTCGGCGCGTTAAGAAACGTAGTGGAGGCGGTCCAGACGAAGACAGGGACTTACTTGCTTGGGCGTACGATGGCAGTATCAATGATGTTGTTCGAGCATTAGATGCCGGTGCAAACATTAACGCTAGAAATGCTTCCGGTAAAACGGCTCTCGCGATGGCAAGTGAAGGTAATAATTTGGGATTAGTGCAGTTACTTATTTCCAAAGGTGCTGATATCCAAGTAAAAGATGCTTACGGAAATACGGCTTTATCTCTAGCTACCAAACTCGGACATGACGGTGTTTTCATGGAACTTGAAAAGGCTATTGAGAAAGAGGAACGTCTTGGTCAACGTAAAGCTGTAGCCGTAACTGGCACCCATCCCGAATCAACCATGCCTAGTCCCGATGTAGCCAGTATGATCGGCAAATTCTTGGGCGGTGCACGTCGTAAAACCCGCAAACTAAAACTCAAATCTATCAAACCATCCCACAAAAAGGAAAAGAAATGGGATGCGACGTTTGTGTACCCCGATGGACACCAGAAAGTCGTGCCGTTCGGCGCCAAGGGAATGTCTGATTACACGAAGCATAAAGATGACACTCGCAAACAGCGTTATCTGAAACGCCATTCGGGAATGGGTGAACACTGGAAGAAGCCCGATACGCCCGGAGCTTTAGCTAAATGGGTTCTGTGGAATAAGAAGACTCTAAGGGCTTCAATTTCTGATTATAAACGCCGGTTCAAGCTTTGAAATTCCTGAAATGTTGCGTTCATATTCTACAATATCCTTAATACGCAGGGGACCACATAATTTGTACTTCTTGGTCAGTAAACTGAAAATAGATTGGTCATGACGATGTTCCTGGAATCCGGGTAAGTTGGGAAATACTGATGCAGAATCGTCAATTAAATGGTAATCACATCCAAGCTCGTACCATTCGTCTACGAGTTTGCGCGTCTTATCGTTTACGTAAAACAAAATAGCTCCAGCCTGATGCTGAGAAGAGTACAAGTATTCCTTCTTCCCCATCATACCAACTCTCATAACAAGATCCATCTTTGTCCAATCAAACTCAGAACAGTTCGGTTCAATAATAACGTTTTGAGTCTTTGAGTACTCGAAGTACTGAGATATCTTCTCTTTCTTTCCAATATCAATTTCACATCCACAATCCAAGTACATCAGTATATCTCCATCTTTCATGGTCTGCATTGTCTTCTTGATAATGTACGGCTTCCACAGCCAGTACCCATAACCTCTAGGATTCGCTTTAATGAACCCAGAATGTTTCCCCCAAAATTGAGAATCGGACTTCAAATCACTGTCAGTAAACGCTCTGACCTCATCAAATACTTCAGTCGCCAAAGCTTGATTGACTAATCTGTTCGAAGCGTCGATGTATTTCTGCCCCCCTGCCGCAAATGTTATTAAATTGTGCATACCTCTAAATATTCCAAATCATTTAAACGCGTGTACCATTAACGCATAAATGAACCTTGTTTTAGTTCATGCAGGTGACCAGTTTCCGGCACAACTTCCATACTGTCTTGCCCAACTTAAGTTATTTATAAATTGTCCCGTCCATCTTCTTATCAGCCGAGCACACTTCCACAAGGTTACCGCTCCTAATATGTTTGCACTGGAAGATCTTGAACCAAGTAATGAACATACGGCATTCCTACATACTGCATCGTTAGCAAAGGGGTTCTGGCAGTACGCGACTGAACGATTTTTCTTTATTCACGAATATGCTAAGCTCAAAAATTTGAAAAACATTCTTCATATTGAAAACGATAACTTGATTTTTTATGATTTCACAAAACTCCAAACTCAATTTGAATCTCGCCCGATTTGGGCAGTGTTTGATTGCGAAAGTCGCGCAGTCCCTGGACTTATTTACTTCAGGGATCCCGAATCAATGTATCCATTTGTCCAACACTGTGTGAGCTCTGGATCTAGAGGAGTGAACGATATGCATGCAATAGGGGAATTTCGCCAAATGTTTCCCGACCTTATTGACTCTCTACCGATCATCACAAACTATGTAGACCCTCTTCCAGATATGTTCCATAAGAACGCCGAATTATTTGGAACATTATTTGATGCGAACGCGTTGGGCCAATATATTGGTGGTGTTGATCCTATCCACGGTACTCACAATACAATTGGATTTATTAACAAGGAGTCGGTATTTCGATGTGATCGGTCTAAAGTAGAATGGCTTCACGAAGATGGATACAAAGTACTGAGACTCAATGGTCTTCGTATCGTCAATCTACACGTTCATTCGAAAGATTTGCGGCGTTGGATGTCTGATCCGACTTCTAATATTATTTCAGGAGAACGCATTCAGCAGCTGTGCGATATGTTTCTAGGGAGTCCCGAAGACTTCACGAGAAATTTTGTTACTTCTCCAATTAAGCACAAGCATAAGGATATTTATTTGTTCACGGAAGAATGGGATAACCCGAAAGTAATATTCTGCTACGGACATCATATTGAACTATTTCAGACCAAAATTCACCTCATGAAGAACCGATACGTTCTAGTCACACACAACTCTGACGAAAACATTACCAACAAATACCTCCCGATACTGAATCACGATAAACTTATCGCTATGTGTTCGCAAAATGTGTGTATCGAACATCCAAAGTTACACTTTATCCCGATTGGAATGGCTAACTTAATGTGGGCACATGGAAATTTAGATATGCTGAGTCAAGTTATGAGACATCTTAGTGTTATACCTAAAACGAAGGACGTATACTTCAACTTCAACATTGGCACAAACTTTTCAAAGCGGAATGAATGTTACGAGATACTGAAACATAAAATTCCATTTGAATCAATGAAGTCTCAACCAGACTACCTTCATTCACTGGCTCAGTGTAAGTTTGCGATTTGCCCAGATGGAAACGGAATAGATTCTCATCGCATCTGGGAATGTTATTATTTGGGAGTCGTACCTATCCTACTTGACTCAGTATTTGCCCGTAAACTCGAAAAGGTGATTCCGTGTATTATTTTGAAGTCATGGCACGACTTTGATCTAGAATCGTGCAAGAAGTATGTTTCGAATGTAGATACATCAGCGGCTTATCTTTCGTATTATGAACATAAGTTTAAGATGTTCGCCGAACAATGATTTGTCCACACACTGAGTATAAATCTGCAACTATTTGGATCCGTGGTCCAGCAGTTTCAATAAATTTCTTTATTCCGACAACTGTTTGTGGCCAAGCGTATATATAATCATCAAATACAATATACCCTCCAATCTTAACCTTTTCTAATGACATCATACCGTCGCGATATACATACTCGGTTTCATGATTCCCATCCACAAAAATCAAGTCGAAACATTTATCAGGGAACGTCGGAACAATGACGTCCGAGTATCCTCGGTGTATAATGAATTTTGAAGGGTCGGTACATGTTTGGATATTTTGATTGAATCTTTCCCAAGCAATTTCCTGCTTACCTTTATATTCGGGATACTCGTCATAATCCATCCAAGGGTCCACACAATGCACTCTTGAATTGGGATGGTGAGCATACGATTTCGAAATAATAATAGCGTTTCCGCCGTCCGCACAACCGATTTCAAGATAGTTTATAGGACCTGATGGCATCGGAATATACGAAGCCCAGTTTTTGTCGGGAAATTTATTGTAAAACCGCCCTACGAATCCCGGAGGAGGTGATGGATATGCTGAGGGTTTTGGTTGTAGTTCTTTTTTCAGCCACGATAACTTCATTGTAATAGGTTTAGAGAAACCCTGTGTATAAAAAACGGTGGGATGTCTGAGCGGTTAAAGAGAAGGCCTTAAGAGCCTTTGGACGTAAAGTCCGCGTGGGTTCGAATCCCACTCCCTCCACCACACCTATAGTTCAGCGGTAGAATGCGACACTTCCAATGTTGTGACCCGGGTTCGACTCCCGGTGGGTGTACTTTGAGCCCCCAGACTGGGATTCAAGGTACGACTTCACGTTATAATTGAACAGATGGATATAGGCAAAGATTACTGAGCCTATGACAACTGAATACCAAAGTTCCATTATGTTTCAAAACGAAATCATAATAGAAAAATAAACACAACCCAACTACGAAGAATGGACGAGCCTAAAACTCGTCGCGAATCAAAGAAAACTAAGAAGGAAAAGAAGGGTGAACCGTTTGGACAGAAACATGTTCGGGCCGTAGAATCACTGAAGCGAAAATAGTACTTTAATGTCAGGATACTTCTGCGATAAAAATCCGTAATGGTTCCACGGCTGGTGACATCCGAATGAAACCGGACTAAATACGTGTTCGATTGAGAACATTTTTGCGTGTTCCCACGTTGGCTTATGAACTGGAATTGGGGCATTGGAAAAGTACAGATCTTCGTTGTCTCCAGGGTAAGGAACCTTTTCAATTATTTCCATCATCTTGCTCTTTCGGCGCAACGAAAATCCACCGTTACCAACCTTTCCGTTCGATGCCTCGATAGTTCCTTCCTGCATCCAAGGAGCTCCGACATAATCAAACTCCATAAACTGATGAATCAGATGCTTGTTTTCCGAAAAGATCATACTATCGGTCTGGAACACTAAGAACATTTCAGTTGGAATTAGATCATGGTACGTCTTACTACACATAAAAGCATTGTATTCCGCACGTGTAAAGTTTTCAACTCCCAAATTAAAAAGCGATACGCGGGAGGTATAATTTTTTAGATCTGTATCTAGAATTGCCTCGACAAATTCCTTGTTCGCAGTTCCGTGACATACAATAACGTTCCAATCATCGGAAAGATTGGTTAGAACGTTATTTAGAACAAAAGGTAGAGCCCGGTGCTTCCGGGGCTCAACAATAATAGCGGTATGCATTACGATTAATGAAGCAAATTCGTTAAAACCGTACGTCTCGTCTGTCGAATATCACGCTTCTTGGTCTTGAACCCTTGTTTAGTGCGTCGACAAGTTACACCGCGGTACGATTTCTTGTCGCATCCACTTGCATGGTACATGACTCGAGCCACATAACCTCGATAGGATAAAATAGGTGCACGAGCCGTTTTTGATAGAGCGGAAAGTAATCCATACATCCACTTCTGATACTGTTTCTTGCCACCCAAAGGTACTGGATGATTAGATGTTAAATATGTCTTGAACGTGGTGCGTAACTTTTCAAATGGGTACACATCCGCCAAATCTTCAATAAACTGACGCTGTCGCGCCATATCTTCTGGTGTAGGTTCGTCAGGGTAATTAGAAGCCATAGTGAATAAAAAGTCGCGCCCAGGCACTTGGGTAGGTTTCATAGCTAAATAGCGTTTTTTAACGTCTTCAAACGTCGGATCAGGACCAGGGTTTGGGACTTCAGGGTTGTCGGCGCACTGTGTCCGTAATTTGTTGTTTACCATATTGTGGATTTCGTACAACCATTTGCCAGGGTCACCTTTTAAAGGGTGCTGAGCAACGAACTCTTGCGTACTTGCACGGCAAAACTTACACGGCAGAACTTCTTTCATATCCAACAACACTTTCTGAGGATTTGGTGATAAGAACGCGATCAAATGAAACAATTGCCATCCACTTGGACCCCAGAAAAGAGTGTTGAACCCCATCTATAACTACTCTTTACCGCAAAAAGAATCTAAAGTGAAATATAAAAATGAGCGACATGACTGTGATGACCTTCGCCGTTGCGATTTTCCTCGGCTCGGCTCTAAGCCAGTTCTTTGGTGCGCTGTCCAAGGACCTCGTTGCCCCCATTATTGGCGGACTGTTCCCTGGCGCCCAGGCTGGACTAGAGAAGTGGTCGGTACAGGTAGGACCCGTCAAGCTCGGACTTGGTGATGCCCTCAGCGCCACGGTCAACCTCACGATCGCCATTGTGGTCGTATACCTGACGCTCCCGTACATCCGCGCCTACTCCCCCATCTCTGGCGGCCGCCGGTAAATTCTTACGCTAAAGTAAATGGCTGCCCCGTCAACTGATGTATCTAGTGGTATTTTAGGTACTCTTGGTAGCGTATTTACCAAGGCTAAGAACGCTGTAGCGGATACTGTAGCTCCTCTAGCTCCTACGACTCCTCCCCCGACTTTACCAGGTGCTGCGCCGGAAGCGCCTGGTAAGACGTTAACTGGTGGTCGTCGTCATCGTAAGACTCGCGGTGGAAAGCGCCGCTCTACACGCAAAACGACTCGCCGCGTTCGTAAATCTAAAAAGGGTGGTCGTAAGCATTAGGGTCTTTTCTTAAGGTCTCTAATTAGAGTCATATTGTTCAACCTTCAATCTTGAAACTTGTCCATCCGCCGCGCATGTACTTGCCATACGTGACTTCTACACGTTTCTCCATTTCTGAAGGAGATAGTCGCAAGTCATTATCCACCATCCACTGCTTAAACACACGCTTAAGTGTCGTCCGATCAATCGGTTGCACTTGATCGCCTTCCTGAATTGCCAGAAGCTTCTCGTTAATGAACCTCGCAATACCGTCATTTTCACCACGGTATTCTGACGTATACTGCAGTACTGCTTGAGGCGCCGAGAGTTTGCGTAGTCCCTTCCCTTCTTTTAGAATGTGTACCAAATAGTTCAGGAACGGTGTTGCCCATTCCTTCGACTGAACAGAGAACTGAATACTCTCGTCCATCGGAAACTCATTGTTAGCCATTGGAGTTGGTACGAATTTCGATAGGAAGTTGATGACGACTAGACGACGCCAAGTACCTCCATCCGTCGTATTGATCTTAGGCTTGTCATTACACGCCAGATGAAACTTCGCCTGTACTTCAAACTCAGTACCTGACTTGAACAGGTCACGGGCATACATCTTCTCACCCGACGTAATCTCCTTCATCAGACCCGTGTTTAGGGCAATTGACTCATCGGGCTCCTGCATCGTCACGAACCGCCGTCCCTTCAGCCGAATAACTTCAGGAGCCGCATTACCCGATCCCTTACGCTGCTGCGTAAACAGCGAGATGGGAACCGTACACGCATAATCTCCGAGCGCCGTCGATGTCAGGTTCATAATCATTGACTTGCCGTTAGATCCTGATCCAGTCAGGATATGGAACTTCTGAGCCGTGTTTCCGCCTACAAGATTCGTCGCCAAATGTTTGATGAAGTATTCGCGCACGACATTGTCGGGCAGAACCTGCTTCATAAACGTATCAACTGCATTCCATGTATCATACTCATAGTACTTACGAACTGGATCGTAATCAATTCCGGTTGAGAATGACAAGTAATCTTCGGGCTTACCGTCGCGGAACTCAAAGTTAGTCAAATCTAGAACTCCGTTATTGAACGCGATAATATCCTTATTCGAATCCAACTTCTTCGTGAACTCTTCGTCAAAGAACAGTTCACGGCATTCGCGCATGACATTATCCTTGAACTTGGTAGTCTTGAGTTTCATGAACATCGTATTCAATCCAGATCGCTGCTTCTCTACTTGACAATACTCACAGAAACCGCAATCAGTCTTACCTTCACCCGAACATTCCGTAAGACCACGATCCTTCATTTCTACCTGTAGATTTGTCATCTTATCAAAGAACACTCGAGCAATCTGCTTTGAAAGTTTCAGTTGAAGATCTATGCCTTTATCCGTCTCACGCCATACATGACCTACCCATCGAAACCATACGTTCTTACCAAAATCGCAGCAGCTGTACAGATCGCGGAACTTGGCGTGAATCACACATGCCATATCGTGCTCAGTACCTGAACAGGCTGCAAGTACAAGACGGTCTACGTTATTCGATTCGATTTCATCATACCCTTCACGATTATCGATTCGTGACCAGTACCGCAATGACTTTTCGCTCAACCTGTCACCATCGTTACGGTAAGAAATAGTGTTCCAAGTATTGATACAGTCAGCCTCATTGAACTTCTCTTCGTCCTGATGACTGAAGTCTAGAAATACGTCTATGAGATCAGGGTGAATATTCTTCAAACAATGTGCGGCATCAATCCAAGTCTTGTATCCGTTAGCGCGCTCACGATTCCAGTTCATAACATGATTCTTGAGATACTGCTTACGATCTCCATCTAGCGGCGGAATCACGATTCGACCATCGGGTGAAGAACCACGAGATCCAGGCTTGTCTCCACGCTGAGCTGGACGACCACGGCCGGGAGCAAACGCACTTCCGCCAGAAATTCGGACTTCCTGCTGAACTTTCAGCCCGGCATAAATCTTACGAGCTTCTTCGGTCATTGGTGTCTCGTCCTTCTCGTCACGACATAGCGACAGCGTCTTCATCAAAGACATTGACGGCTTCGGAATATCGTCAATAATCTTCATTCCGGTAGGTGACCATTCAATCATGTAAGATACGAGATACGGTAGAGCGTTCGGATCATTTTTGCGAGAACCGTATAAAGTCCAAGGAACTGTACGATTCACAACAAGTTCATCGTAAACCTTCTCCCAGCTCTCAGTGAGTGGCAAACCCTTGAAATGATCATCCATCGTCTTCACAAGATTACGACGGGCGCGCTGCTCCACGAACTTGTGTGTACAAACATCCGGAACAACGATATGAATACCCGACTTCCTCACATTCTTCTTGGTGTCCAAAGTTGGCTTTCGCTTTTCCATGATGTACAGCTTAACCGTTTCCGGCAGCTCAAGATATTGCTTAATTTCATTCATGTACGAATTCACGAACGAACTGACTTGCTCTCGCGTATGTATATGCTCGGTATGGCTCTTCTCGTAGATGAAATCAAAGTCTATGCGGAGAGGACCGATTTCGGTTGACTTTTCCACAATGTACTGCTTCTCTTGGTCCATGATGCTTTCAATGTAAAGCTCGTAAAACTTGGGGATATCATCCTCGCCAATAAAGTACCTGCCTCCGGCAAGAGATAAATGGGTCCAAACTCCATCAGTTTGATGGTTCTCTAGAAACTCACGTAGAGACCCCTTGGACACCATTCCGTATGTTGACCTCAGACAACTTTCTGGCGACGTATCCGTTTTGAACGCGCCTCTTAAGAAACGAATTTATAGCCGAAACATAAGAATAGGTAAAGATATGGAGAAGTTCTGCCCTGTGTGCAAGAGCCTACTCAACGATTTCGATGAACGGGTAGTGGACGGTACCAAGACAGCTGTTCGTGTTTGTTCTCGTTGCGAATATACCATTTCAATCGATAAGAAGAACCCGCTGGTCTATGAACATATTATCCGAGAGGATAAGACGACTCGTTTGAGCATGAATCCTTACCTCAAGCACGACGCAACACTTCCACACTTTGATCATATTGCATGTTCCAACGAGGACTGTCCTTCAAAGTCTGGAGCAGTATGGGATGTTGTGGGTATGAAGCTAGACGAGAAGAAGCTTGTGTGGTTCTATCAGTGCTGTAATTGCGACCGCATGTGGAAACAGAATGCCGGTAGTAAGTAGATATTTACACATCAAAAAATACGAATATTAAAATGCAAGTGGTGAACGATACATACGATCGTCTATGCCAGACCCCGTGTGATATAAACGAACACCTCCCAACGCTGTACAAGTATGCAACTGAATGCGAAAGCGTTTTTGAATCGGGGGTTCGGGGATGTATATCAAGTTGGGCGTTTGTTTACGGCCTTTTGAATAACGGTAAGCCAACACCTCGTATTCTTTTGAATGATATTACTTCATGCCCAATTCAGCATCTTCTAGATGCAACCAACGATCTAGATATTAACGTGAAGTTCTCGTGGATTAATAATTTGGAACTCAACATGACAGAAGATGTCGATCTCACATTTATTGATACGTGGCATGTGTATGGTCAGCTAAAGCGGGAACTGGCGAAGTTTGCTCCGCTAACTAAGAAGTATATTATACTGCACGATACTACGCTCGACGAACTACATGGTGAAACGATTCGTATGGGGTGGAATCCGGAGCAGCAATCGCAGGAGTCAGGTATTCCGATTGAAGAGATTACGCGTGGACTTTGGTCAGCAGTCGAAGAGTTCTTGGCCGCGAATCCTGAATGGGTACTTAAGGAACGATTCACGAACAACAACGGGCTAACAGTTTTGGCGCGAGTATAATAATGGCGAGTCAGAAAGATCGATTCTGTAAATGTATCAAGGCAGTTCGCCGAACTGTTAAACTGAACAAGAAGTACGCGAAGTCAAAGGAAGGAGCGGCGATTGCGATATGCACTCGCACCATCCTTTTTCCTCGTGGGCGTACTATGAAGAAGTTTTCGTGTATGAAGAAGGGTCGTCTAATTACTCAGAAGCGGAAGTCAGAGCCTTCCAAGAAATAGGAAAAAGCGGCTCAATAAGTTCACCAATCAATTCCGCGTACCTCCGAATTTCGCGCTGAGCTGTAGGATCTGTCCGCAACTTATATAGTCGAGCATACGCGGCTAAACTACCGGTCTCAATGAACTCAGTTAGCATACTTTGGGGCAGAATACACCTAGCAATTTCGGGTGCTACACCTTTTGCCAACAAATCCTCATACAGCATCACATTGACTTCTGTATGGGTTTTCATCAGCTGATGAATTTCTTCAGCATTAATTACAGATGTTTCCTTACTTCCCTGCTTGAGTTTCGGATCGCGTTCGCGAATCTGATCTGGACTTGGAATCCAGCATTCCGGAGTTGTGTCCACGTACCGGCGCGACACTTCATTACGAGCAAACCCAATTTGGTGTCGGTACCACTCCCTAGCCACAAAAATAGGCATCTTGAACCGAAATCGGAGTTGGGGATGAAAGAACGGCGAAACGTGATTGTGTTTGGCTAGATACTTAACTAGCTTTTCGTCTGCTCCAGAAAACTCAGTTGATTCTTTGGCAAAGGATACACGAGCCGCATTCACTACAGTCAGGTCATTGCCAAACACATCTAGAAGTTCCATTAATTTAGATACTCTAGATGGATTAAAATGGAAAGTATCTAGAGAATCTGGGAGTTATCATACAATGGAAGAACTGCGATTCGAGTCCCGTGTTCTACACCCCGAAGTTCAAGCCGTTGAGCGCGAGAAGGTCGCTGAAACTTTGAATACGCCTCGAATCACTGACCCTTACTATACGAAGTACGAGTATGCCTGTTTATTGGGTACTCGGGCCCAGCAGGTAGCAGATGGCGCTCGCCCTCTGATATCTTTGGATGGTATGCTGACGTCTGATCCTCTGTTTGTTTGGAATGTAGCGGAACGTGAAATCGCCGAGGGAGTTCTCCCATTCATTATTCATCGTAGGTTCCCTTCAGGTGTTTCGGAGTACTGGAGTGCGATGGATCTCAAGATCATCCACACATAGAATGTAACAATTCCTCGCTCGGCGGGAAAATCAGTAGCTTATCTACTGCCACCGGCTTAACCTGCAGATCGGGAGCATCATGTTTCGCTGTCTTGTTTCCCCACTGTATATCAACGCTCTGACCCGCATCAAATCGAGCTAGATCACGTGCAGTTTCTCCATTTAAGCGCCGCGAGTCCGAATTCACGTACTTGCCCCGCAAATCTTTCAGTAGGAATACTGATAGCACTGAAAGGGCTAACGCAGTATAGAAATAGTTTTTGTAAAAGAGTCCGAGCACGGCCAACAGCAGAACTGCAGTTGATCCTGACACGGACACCATCATGAGATCAAGCAATACTGATGAGAACTGCTTGTACACCAAGACAACAAGTAAAACTCCTAGTACTCCCAGAGCAAAAACTGAATCGTTGCTCATCCTTATTCAATGTACAGAAAACGAATATACAGAAACTATGATGAATAGGAATAAGACATGCTGATCCCTATTCGGTGCTGGACCTGCAATAACCCCTGGCTTTCAGCCCGGTACCCAATATACCTTGAAAAGGTTAAGGAGTACCGACGAGCTGACGGAAAGCCCGACGAGATGGAGTATCTGACTCCTACTACTGTAAATACCGCAGAAGGGAAGGCTTTAGACGATCTAAAAATCACGAAGCAGTGTTGCCGCCGTCATATTCTATCGCATATCGATCTCTTCTAATATTCTAATCTAAAGACAAATGGCGTCGACTTGTACATTCAAGCCGAAAGGCATGTCCTACACAGAATTCCTTCGTAGCAAGAAGTCTACGGCGGTAAAAGTTACTAATACTAAACAGCTTCACGATGCTTCTGATATAACGACGCAGAAGCGTATGAGGAACTCTCGAGTTTTTGCTTTAAATAATCAGCAGACAAAGGGCGTGATCAGTCATAATATTGATTTTTCACAGGATCCTTCTCATCAGACACTATCAGCATACAAAGCTGCCGGTGGATCTCGTAAAGTTGGAAGCGCTTCGGATTTTACAGCGTACGCTGGTGGTCAGGCGATTGGAAAAGAGGTTGTATCTGGTATGCCGTCGGGTAAACTTGTCCAGACTCCTGCTATTCAACTAGTATCTCCCGCGGTTCCTCAGAAAGCGTCGGATTTTGTTCGTCAGTATGAGGGGTGCAAGAAAGCGCTTGGACAGCCCCATAACGCTGCGACGGTCACGCCACCAGTATTCGTGGACGACACGATTCGTAACTTAGTAAGTGATCCGAGCGTCTGTATCCCCCATAACGTGAATAAGGCAGGGTGCAATAACTTCCGCGGCGCTAATCACGGTGTCAAGGCCGAGTCAGCATTCCCTCACGCCCCCAATCGCCCATCACAGGCTGGTGGACAGAATGCTATTTTCGGAAATCTGGAGCCCGGTAAGGAAGCTTTACCCCATGGTGGCGTCACCATTGCTCATGTTAAGAGCAACATACCGGTCACGGCTATTCGCACTACAGCCGGTGTCAATCCACACTACAAGGTTGGTGCGGCTCTACCCAAACACAAGTATGTCGAGAATCACCACGGTAACGATCTTGGGGTTGATCCTCATCGTCAGATCAAGAAATTCACGATAAAGAGTCCTCAGCCTCCCCATAATAAGATTAACTTACCTGTAACTTCAATTTAAGACCAATTCATATTAACACTTAATGCTCTACATCCTCACCAATATCCTACAATTCCAAGAGTTTTTGAAGTACTTCAAAGAAACTCATGGGAAATTTTTAGATCTTTCTAAAGTTCCTATTTCCAAACTTTCAGAAGAGTCTGTTTCTGTAGTCAGTCATCATTCTGACTGCGCTGTTTTTTTAGGTTACCTAGAACCCGGATGGATGCTTGAATCATCACATCAAGTTCAAATTAGGAAACTTATACGCAAGTTCCCGGTTGCAATGGTTACAAAGTATGTGGACAGTATTCCCTTTTCCTGGAAAAACGAAACTCATTCCATTTATACCCAAGTTCCTTTAAATCAGTATGGATCAGCCAAAGTTGTCGACGATGGTAGTTCTGTACACCACGAACCTGAAGTTTGATACGAATAAGATCATGAGTGATCTTCCTCTGGATACATCTATTATCAAGATCGAGAAGCGAGGAGTTGCACGGCGAGGCGAAAGTAAGCGCGACAAAATCAAGCGACGGTCGACGAAGACAAGTCCTAGCAGCACTACAGGATTCTGTCATAATTCAATTACGGTCGTTGTCTTGAACGATGGAGATGGTACTCTTCCACAAAAGGAAATCACAATCAAGATCTTCCAGAACGGCGTGTTTCATCTTACCGGAATCCTGAATTCTCTTTACGATTCTTGTTCTATGCGCATCCTTCTGGAATCTCTATGGACAAAGTGTCGTGAGTCAATTATTGATGCGCCCGAGACCTATGAAATCATTAAGCGACGCGTCGTCCTGATGAATTACACAACGAAACTGACGTCCAATCAAACCGTTCCTCGCGAACTGATGTTCAAGAATATCCGTAATCTTGGACGTGAAGATATTACGTGTGCCTACGATCCCGATGTGTATCCTGGCGTCAAGATCCGCATCGGTCCAAAAAATTGGACGGCTAAAGTTTTCCGAACTGGTAAGATTATTCTGACTGGAATTACTGATCATGATGAAGTTATAGAGTTCGTTACACAACTTTCGTTCCTTCTTGCTGAGGTGCTGCCGCCAACGCAGAAACTACAAACCCAGTCAGTACAAGCTGTCCTACGGTAAGACCGGTTAGAAGAATCAGCCATAAATAGAGCATGAACGGCGAACTCATCGTCTGCCAAATTCCACTAAACACGGCGACTGCGCCGGCGACGTACAGTATGATGCTTACTACGCTTCCCGCGACGAGTCCCCCGGTGACGGCGTCCATGCTTTTTCTTTGTCTTACGCTTACCTTTTGTATCTGATTGAGTGCCGCTTCCAGGGTACATATCTTCAGCTCCGCGCAGTCGGAATCCTCCCTTTAGATCAGCCGCTTTGACTGTCATAGGCGTGGCTTTCGCGAACTGGTCGTAGGACGCTCCAGCTTTCAGTTGGGCTAGAGCTTCTACTGCTTTCTGCGCTACCGCTCCCGGGTTCTGTCCCGGAACGCTGTTGGCTGTAGGAATATTCACTGGCTGAACGGCCGCTCCGCCACGCAGTTTACGTCCGCGTCCCTTACGTGTACGGCGTCCAGATCCTTTCTGTCCTGCCCCCAGAGCCTTCGCAGTTTCCGCATGCTGAGCCGCATCTGCCGCAGTTTTAGCTGCAGCCGCCTGGGCAATACTTCCAGAAATTTGGGGAAGCTGCATTGGTTTCACAGGTACTACTTCACTAGGCTTTACAATCATCTGCCCATTGTTCGCTGTGGTAGGCATATTAATGTATAGCGCAGAAATAACACAAATGCCTCTGACATCTATCCAGATCCAAGCTCTTGTTCGCGAGATGGATTACAGTATGCGCCGCCACAAGGGTCTGAAACAGACGAACCCTACCGAATACCGCAATAAGGTCGTAGCCGAAAACCAGATGCTGTATAACGATATGCCATCCATCTTTGAGATGCATATTACCGGAAAGCTTGACGGAACGTTTTTTGATATGTTGGCTTTGCGCCGCCAGATTGAAAAGGGGGAATTGACGGAAGACGAAGCGTCTCGACAGGTGGGTCAGAAACTATTTGATCGGTATGTCAAGCCTGTCGTTGGCGACGATGTTCCTCCTGAGCAGCGTACTGGAGCAAACGCTCCGGCTTCTGCGCCAGTTATCAAATCATATGCCGAGTATTACAAAGAGACAGATGGGAGCGGGATGTCCGGTTCGTCAAGTTAGACACATTTACCGACGGAATGGCGGTGGACCTATTCTCACATATTCGCCGTTAGTAGGTATTTGCCAACCGAAATGTGGTGCATATAAAATTCCAAATCTACGTAGGTAGTAATGGCATACGCTGGTTCTAAAAAGTTCCAGTACCAACAACTTCAATACTGTCCACAACGCAACGTTTCAAGTATCAGTAAATCCAAAATGTTTAATAGCACAGTTTCCAAGTACGATCCGCGTACTGGACGTACAGTATTACTTCAACACTGCCATACACAAAGTCCGGCTGTGATATTCACAGTTAACAATCCAAGTGTTGGCGCAGGTTACATACCATTCACAATAAATCTAACTGGTAGTGGATATATTGATTTCGGGGATGGTAAGTTGATAGGTTTTTCATTGAGTCAGAATTCTATAACGGGTTTAGTGAAGACTTTGAAAAATATCACCATTTATTCCGGCGATTTGAGTTTTATTCAGTGTATGAATCAATATATTGCGTATGTAAACATAGTAAGCGCACCGAATCTAACGTTTTTTGATGTAAGAAATAACAATATTCCCTACGTGTATGGTCTGAATAACAGCCCTAAAGTTACTTTTGTTTACGTAGACTATAACCTAATTTCACAAAGTTCTGCCGAAGGCATGGCAACTGATTTATTACATAACACTCCGTATAATCCCGGGAAATACCCTCCAGGCGCCTTTTTTGTTATGTACCAAACCGGTAAAACTATAAATGTGACTACACTGCCGTTCACAAGACTTACACAATATTCTACTGATGAAGACTGATATTCTTATTTACTGCTAATTTCCTTTCCTATAACAAATGAGGTTACTTACTCTATTAGTATCTCTATTTGCTATTATAACGCCGGTCCAGCCTCAAGTGGCTATTGGGAGCACGACGCTGACTCCTACCGCAACTAGGTCACGTGTAGCGGCAGCTGTAAGTCGTACGGCTACCGATACTCGGGCTGTAGGAACACTTAGTCCTACCGCCACTGCAAGTCGATCACGAATCGGTGCATCCACTACGTCATCTGGCACTCGCACTCGTGCTATGGCATCCGCTACTTCTACAGATACAGCCAGTCGGTCACGAGCTGGTGCGTCTCTTAGTCCAACTACGTCTACGACTCGCACTCGTGTTGTTTCTGTTACTGGCACCATTACCCGAAGTCGATCAGCTGGTGGAAGCTTTACACCAACAGCCACACGCACTCGTTCTGGCGCAGGTTCAGTAACGTCTACGGACACACGCACCCACTCTCCTGGATCTTCGGGGTCCGCTACTGAAACTCGGACAGCTAGTGGAACTGTGACAGAATCGCGTACTCCCACTCCCGGAGGCACGGCGTCAAACACGTTCACGCCTCAGGGTACTCCTTCCAATACTGAAACGTCTAGTTGGACATCAAGCTATACTCCTACAAACTCAATGACCGGAACACGGAGTTATACTGGATCTGCCACGATTTCTCCAACAATGACAATTTTGAATGCAGGAGCAGCCCAGACTTCTAACAATAATAATAGTTCTCCAAGCATTGCTATTGTTGGAATTGCTGCTGGGGCTTCTGTTGTTGGCGTTCTGGGTATAGCGTTTGCAATCGCTTTCAGCCGTCGATCGCCTAAACAGAAACTCGTAAGTCCTGTGTATCACGACGAGGCTGTAGAGATTAAACATAATCCATCACGTACTCCATTAGAGCGTCAGCGTAGTATGACGTATCCTAGTGAAACAGATCCGTCGAAAAATGTAATGCCATCCGGATTGAAAAATCCGTTTGCTGCCAAACCTATGTCTGTAAAATTTACTCCAACACAAATTCGTACTGATTATCTACCACCTCCTCCACCTCCAGCAACAACAGCAACGACAACGACAGCGGAAACGACAACCACAACACCAAGACCAACGCAGGGGCCAGCGCCCACACCGACCAACACTCACCCAAACACCCCCTGCCCACCCACT
>Ga0208614_1000258_pt1 | contig 17312 bp, 14 predicted proteins | sample CryBogCBE23Jun09_FD_184554 | JGI IMG/M metagenome (GOLD analysis project Ga0208614, IMG submission 184554) | Freshwater microbial communities from Crystal Bog, Wisconsin, USA - CBE23Jun09 (SPAdes) | ecosystem: Environmental > Aquatic > Freshwater > Lake | place: Crystal Bog, Wisconsin, USA...
ATTTATAACCTTAGATCCTATAGCACCCAATCCACCTATAACACTACCAGCAGTAAATGCTACCATAGCAACACCAAGTGCTCCTATACCCGCGGCTACTTTAATTAAATTAGTACCGTCAATGTTACCAAAATCCATCAGTCCTTTAGCAAACACAGGCAATGATAATCCCACCAATGCAATTGCGGCTGCAACACCTGCACCTAGTATGGCAATAACACCAGCTACTGCTCCTGCTCCAATAAGCATAAACCCAGCAATAGGTGCAAGGCTAGCAAGTCCGCGCCCTAGAGATCTAATAAAACTAACTAGTCCACCTCCACTACTACCGCCAACTGTTCCACCAGCTTCTGCAACTTTTGATACACCACCTAATGCTCCACCAGCTCCGCCACCACTGTTAAGCAGTCCTTTAAGAGCTTCTGCTTTATTTTGAGCAGATTGACGCAAGAAATAGACTGTCAGTGCACCAGTGAGTAGCCCTATAGTAGAAATTACTGTCTTAGTAGTATCACCGAACGAATTCAACCATTTACCAACACTGGCAAGAATACCTCCTAAGAATTTAAACGCAGGAGTTACAATAGCTACCAATGGATTTATAATACCTATAATTGATTGACCTAATTCTTGTAGGTTTTTATTTGCGGCATCCATATCAGCGGCTTGTGATTTTTCGCGTTCTTCTTCTGCGGCCATTTTATTAAGTTCAGCGGCAATCTGTTCTTGCGTCATGTCTTTGAACTTTGTCTGTAATGCCGTAGAATCTGCAAATGATTTACTTAACTTTCCTCCTGCAAGTGCATCTGCTTGCAATACTTTTTGCAGGGCTTTTTGGTCATTTGCTCCTTCAGCAATTTGTTTTGCCAGCGTGGCTCTATTAAGTTCGGCGGCTTTTTTTGTACTAATACCTGCATCATCAGCTCTTGCAGTATAATCCTTTAAGGCTTGAACACCGGCCCTTTGCGTAGCCATATATAATCTACCTTCTTCTGTCATTGGCGGTAATCCCAATGCCATGGCCTTAAATGCATCAACTGCTCCTTGTCCACCTTGTGTCATAGCCAGTTGCATGCCTTGACGAAGTTTATCAGCCTTTTCTTTACTCATGCTAGCCAATGCTGATTGCCATTGGGCTTCTGTATTTTCTTTATCCATTTTGGCTTGTAACTCAGCTCGACTCTTGCCTGTCAGTTGTGCCATCATATCTAACTGTTGTGCATATTCGCCAATACTTGCACTAACAGCTTTGTTATCTCTTAAAGCTTCTTTGTTCATTGTGCCTTGTGCTCGCATATAACTTGCTGTAAGGTCTGCGGCATCGGCGGCACTGTATCCTAAACTGGCTAAATTTTGTTGAGTAGGACTACCTGAAGCTAATAATTCATTCTGTATTGAAACAAACTTTTTAACACCAGCCTCCATAGATCCTCCGAGGCTTCCTATAATGGCTTGATTTTTTTGAATAGCTCCAGAAAATTCAGTTAATGTTAGATATGAGTTTGCGGCAGCGGCTCGTACTTCAGTTAGTGTTCCACCAAAGGCTGCTCCTGATTTAGCCAGAGCTTGCTGTGTTTCTAAATTCTGTTGCTGATATCCTGCTAATATAGCAAACGCATTCGCAACAATACCAATTGGTCCAGGAAGTAATCCTAGACTAGCATATAAATCCTGTGACTTATAAGTACCTGCAACTAACTTACTAGTAGCATTGTTAAATGCATTATTGACTTTTTCAATTACACCTATTTGTGCATTGATTGCTTCAATCTCGTCCCGCAGTTTTTTTTCTGCATCTGACAGTCCACTGGCAAAATTTTGAACACTGGTATTGGCTTTGGCTACTGTTGCAGGATTAATGCCGGCTGCCCCCGCCAACCCGGCAGTTTTACTAGCGGCACTAGAACCACCTACGGCTTTCATTGCTTCTAATAACTTTAAAAGCGTAGCCTCAGAGGCGGCATTATTCAATTCAACATTGTCTTGCCCTATAAACCCTGTTACTTTTTCTACCATTGTTTTTCCGTGGTTTTATGCGTATATAAATACTCTAAAGAATATATCTTCAAGTTATTTATTAGGAATCAAAACCATGAATTCATCCGTTAATCCATTATCTGCATTTATGCGTCAGCCCAAGATCTACATTCGGCTGCCTAGTGGAGGTAATTATTGGCCCGAAGGCAGTATTGAAATTCCAGAAACTGGAGAACTTCCTGTTTATTCGATGACTGCTAAAGATGAGCTAATGCTAAAAGTACCCGATGCATTAATGAATGGACAAGCTATAGTTGATGTCATTCAGCATTGTATTCCTGCTATTAAAAATGCTTGGGTAACTCCAAACATTGATTTAGATATTATATTAATTGCTATTCGTTTAGCCACATACGGTGAAATGATGACCACTCCTGTTAAGTTTGGCGATGATTTAGAATTAGAATATCAAATGGATCTTCGAGTATTAATGGATCAACTAATGAATCAAATTACTTGGAATCCTATAGTACCTATCACAGATGAGCTAACTGTATTTGTTCGTCCGTTAAACTATCGACAATTAAGTTCTGCGGCCTTAAAAACTTTTGAAACTCAAAAGATCATGCAAGTAGTAAATGATGACAAAATTTCTGAGGATGACAAAATAAAACTTTTTAAAGAAAGTTTTAAGAAACTCACTGATACTACTTTAGGAACTATCAGTGATAGTATCAGTAAAATTGAAAGTGCTAGTGGTAGCACAGAGGACCCTACTTTTATCAAAGAGTTTGTAGATAATATTGATAAAGAAATGTTTAATGTGATACAAAGTCACTTAGAGAATCTCAAAGATGTCAATGCAATTAAACCTATGACTGTAACTGTAACTGATGAAATGAGAGAAAAGGGTATTACAGGCGATACCATAGAAGTTCCAATTACATTTGATCCATCAACTTTTTTCGTCTAAGGCTTTTGACACTAGACATAGACGGCATTAATCAACTTGTCAAAGATTACGAGTTAGAGTCAAAAGCCATTAAAGATGAATTATTTAGAATATGTTGGTATATGAGAGGTGGTGTTACCTTCTCAGAAAGTTTGATGTTGTGTCACGAAGACAGACAAATAATTGCTAAGATTATTGAAAAGAATTTAGAAATCACCAAAGAGAGTGGACAACCTTTCTTTTAGATCATCTGTCCTAAGAACTTGCTGTGAAATTCCATAACAGATTTCTTTTTCTTCTTTTTGTTTTCGTGAATGCCTTGAGCGGCTGCTCTAGCTATTAGGCCTTTGTCTTGTTGCCATCCAGGTTTTGCTTTTTCTGCTTTAACAGCGGCAACCAAATCATTATCTTTCTGTGATGTAGCGGCATTGGCTTGCTGTGTTTGTTGCATTTGCTGTTGAGCTTGTTGTTGATCAGCTTGCCCTTGTGCTTGTCGAGCGGCTGATTGTTGTTTAAGTTGATCTAAATCAACAGCTTGCCCCTGCGCCGGTTGCGGAGCGGCTGGTTGATTTTGTATTTTAGAAATTACTTCTTTTTTGCTAACCGGATCCATCTTAGACACAGTTTGTACTATTTGATCTACTTCTGAAGGATTGGTAACAGGAGGTTGTTGAGTAGTATTTTGTGTTGTTTGGGGATTTGTTGTAGTTGGTTGACCTTGTACTGGTTGTTGTACAGGTTTGGTAGATTTAAGTCCGCCTGCTCTACTAACATTCCTTTGAGCTACTTTGGCTACTCTATCTCGATTTTGTCCATAAACATCTTTAGCTCCCTGCCAGGCTCCTTGAACTCCACCTACAGCTTTTCCTAACCCTTTGGCTACTGTACCTATACCCTTACCTATCCCAGCTAGGCTTAATTCATCTAATTGTTGTTCAGAGATAAGTTCAGAGATATGCATAAAGGTAAAGTCCTAAGTAATAGTAAGTTTATTTATAATGAGCTGACGCTCATTTGCTCTTTCGTTATCACTCAGAGCAACTGTTATCTTCGTAGAAGATTCTAGTATCATCCAGATTCTTTGGTCACACTTTGCCCGCACAGGGCAAAAAATGACATCATCCGAGTTCGAACAGTCACTTAGTGTTAGAGCGTTACAGTGGCGGTTGACCGGTACCACGAGCTCCGTCTTTATATCAACGGCAGTTTACATATATACACTAACATATGTGTAAACCTGGGGTTTCTCTCCCCTCCTTTTTGCCTTTTTTCTATTCTTCAAACAACTAAACCACGGCGAATTTGTGATCTTGGTCCTGTAAAGGATACTAGTTGAGTACTCTTAGCGGCGAGAGATTTCCATCCCTGTGATCCGAGATCCAGGTCTAGGGCATCCGAAATTGGCTGATGCTTGCTTATGTACCGCTGATGAGCCTAGGGTTTTTTAATTATGTGTGAGCCATGGACACGAACTTGTATATTATTGTTATAATACTCAGTAGATTCTAATACTTTATGTTCAAATTGTAATTTTGCTTCGGTATAAGAACATTCTGATTTGCTTTTACAGTAATATAATATTTCTCGTTTAAAATTTTCTATGCCTAATTTTTCTATGTCTGCGGTGAGTTCGACACTGGAACCCCAATATAGCCGCCAATCTGATTCTATTTTACTTCTAATCTTTTTCTTTTTCTTTGTGCCATTCTTTAATTTTACTGTCTTGTATGCGGTTTTACTAAATTTTGCCAGTTTCTTGCCTATGTATTTTCTATTGTTGGTTAAATTGGTGATGAGATATACAAAGCCCACCGTGTCTTCAGGAAGTTCCTCCACTATTTGATTTTGATATGTCCACATTTTTTCTTCTTGAGTGACTAGGTCCGCCTGGTCCTCTTTTTTCCGGCAAGGTGAATCCTGTATAAGTCTTCTTTCTTTGTTCTTTGAGTAATATATTATTTTCTAAATATGCTTGTCTACAAGCCTTTTTCATTTCTCTTTCTAATCTAGCCATCGCTGTTAACGCAACTCTGACTTTTTTACCAGATTCGTGTCCTATACGTTTCACAAATATGTTATGATAGTTATGTACGATAACAAGTTGCTTTACATATTCTGAGTAGAGCCTCTTGTATTCTTCCATGTATTTGTTATACATATTATACTACATCCAAACTATTAGAATATGAAGTAAAACCGCCTTCTTTTATCACTCGAAGGACACTATTTACCCGACCTTGTAGCTCATCCTTGTGAGATATGAGGTAAATGTTCTTGTTACGCTCGCGGCTCATCTTCTTAAGTACTGCTAGTGCACTTTCAACTCCTGCGGCATCCATACCAGCATCAACTAACTCGTCGATGAACAGCAAGTTAATATGTTGATACAAGCCTTCCCATACATCACGGAAAGCAAAACTCATGCTGAGTATTAACCTATTGCGTTCTCCACGACTTAAATTATCAAAATCTAAGTCCTGACCTAGCTGAGTAATCTCAACGGTGAGGTCATTTTGAAACACAACCTGATGTGGTAGTCCTAGTTTGTCAATATAATAAGTCAATCGCTTGTTAAGGTAGTTCAAATTCTGATCAATAATCTTTTTACGGATAAAGCTATCTTTGTTTGTCAACAGTTTGTACAAGAATTCCTGATGATCTCTAAGTTTAGTTAGAGTATTGATCATGTCCCAGTTGATTTCTTGAAGTGCGGTACTCTTTAATTCGTCAATTTGTTCGTTATACGGATTAGGCTCGTCGGCTCTTTCTGTTAATTTCTTTTCTAGGCTGTCTAAATTGTTTTTATGACCCAGCGCTTCTGCTTCTGTTTCATAGAATGTCTGTGGCTTACGCGGTTGCTCCCCGATAGCATCAATTGCTGAACATATATCTGTGTAATCTTTTTTAATTTTATCAAGATATGTTGTAGCTTCTTCGACATGTTTTATTGATTCTGTGGTCATCTCTCCATGTTTGTGGTCATGAAGATCTTGTTCACACGCCGGACATTGTTTATTGCCTAATTTTTTTAATTCATTTAGATACTTGTTGAGAGTTTTTTCGCCTTGTATGGCCGCAGATTCCAGTGTGGCCTTTTGTTTTCTAAGACCTGTAAGTTTAGAATCGTTGTCAAGCCAAGTTTTTAACTCAACATGTGTTGTTAATTCACTTTCGATATCAACCTCAGTTAGCGTATGGATACTATTCAACAAAGAAGTTAAGTCGGCTTCTTTTTTACTTTCCCAAGCACTGCTTTTAATAGTCAAACTATCAATACTCTTCTGTACACTTTCGTTGGCTGCCTTGATACCTGAGATCTTAAACTCTTCTGCTTGTATAGAATCCTTAGTTTCTTTAACCAAGAGCTTTAGCCCTTCGGCCTTTTCACTGAGTAGAGTAATACCCAGTAACTGTTCGATGATCTCACGCTGATCAGCGGCCTTCATACTTAGGAAAGGTTCAGTATAAGTGTTAAGGGCCACTAGATGTTTGAACATAGTATGCGACATTTCTAGCATCTGCTCAATGGCTTTCTGTGTTTCTCTACTATCACCTTGACTATCATCTTCGGATTCTTCAGTCTTAAGTTGATTGTCGTTGACAAATAATCGCAGAATATTAGGTTTACGGCCTCTCTCTATACGATATTTGTTGCCACTCTTTTCGAATTCAACAGTGACCAGCATACCTTTACTGTTGACTTTGTTAATTAGATTCTCTTTGCGGATGTTAGTTAATGCTTGACCATAGAGTGCATAGCTCAAGGCGTTGATAATGGTAGTTTTGCCTGTGCCGTTACGAGATCCTGTATCATCACCACCTAGATCTAAATTACTACCTAGTACCAAAGTTAAGTGTTCTTGGTCAAAGTCTACAGCCTGGGTCTGTGCACCCACACTCATAAAGTTTTTTACAGTTAAATTTAATATTCGAAATGTCATATATTACGATAAATCTCTAGCAATGTGTTTTTGTCAAACTGACCAGAGTCAATGTTTACAAGTTGTTCTGTAACAATCTGGTCTACGCTTTCAAATGTAGCATCCGGATTATCATCTATGGTACCATCTAAGTTTGTTTTATCTTGTATTAGGCTGATATCTCGAATGTCATAGTTTCTAGTAAATTCTTCTTTAATAAAATTTGCTTCTTCAAAACTGATATCGATATCAAGATTAACACGGAAGTGCATCTTGCTCTTCATTATTGAATTTTTTTTATCAATAAGTTCTGATAGCTTGATAGTACGGTACTTAGGACAGTCTGGCCAATCAATAAATTGTGGAGTACCTCCCCATTCTAATATCATCATACCCCTCTCATCATCCCAGGTGTCTGCATAATTGTGAGGAAAAGCATTACCTATATACCAAATATTGCCTTTGTTTTGTCTTTTGTGAAAATGTCCGCTGAATACATATTCAGGACCTTTTAGAAGATCGGCACTTAACTCGCCATGGTCAGGCATCTGTACCATAGCGTTCATAAAAAACAGTGGAAGTTCTAAGTGACCGAATACATATCGACTTTTGATTTTATCCATAGTACGCCATTCATCACCTACTAGCCAGGGGACAAGGGTGACATCATCAAGAGTTGTAATACCCTCTACGACGGTAACTCCTGGAATGTGACGACCAAACGCACTGGAATGAATGTCACGCTTGTCTTTATAGAATAGATCATGGTTGCCAGGAAACCAAAAGAACTGTTCAAATGCCGCACCTAGTTTTTCTAGTAGGGTTAATGATACATCTAAAGTATATAAATTAAGATTATTGCGATTATGAGACCAATCTCCCATAAAGATACAAGTCTCGCACCCATTGGCTTGGGCTTGTTCAATAAACCAATCTACAAATTCTTCGCAGTCTCTAAGATGTACAGAACTATTGGACTTGAGTCCCACGTGAAGATCTGTAAAGACGGCAACCTTCTTGAATAAGGGCATTATAAAGTTCTCCTAACTAAGAGTTTAGCAGATAAGATAGAAAAGGTCAAACCTCTTTGGCATCTTCTTCGTCAGCTTCTTCTTCAATAGGATCTTCTTCGCTCTTGGGCATACGCATGTTTTTATATAGTTCGGCTTGGCGAGCGATTTCTTCTGCGTACTCTTGACTGTTTTGACGGGTAAGACTTGGAGTAAGTCCAGCTTCTTCCAATAAATCATCACGGATGTTTTGACTTTTCTTCTCAATGTTTAGAATACGGGTAAATGAATTTGTCACAGCCGCGGTATAGTAGGCAAATGGATTTTCGGATTTACTTTCATCAAACTGTAGACCAATTTGACTCAACTGTAGAATAGCCTGGCCTTTCATTTCGTCAATATAGGTATAGCCTCTCCAATTTGAGCGTTGTGCATATCGCTCTGAAAGTTTAATAAACATCTTACCGAGATTTTCTGTAATGCGTCCGTGGTCTTTGTTGAACTTGCCTTTTTCAATACTGCCCTGCCAATGACTTTTACCTACACATACGAGTTCGTCTTGGTCATTGAACTTCCAATGTTGGAATGGAGGAAAGTTAACTTTATCATGCGCATCTGCTGTGGTCTTGGTTGTTTTTTTACGACCAGGTGCTAATGGAATATGTTCAAAGGTCATTATACGGATAATAACATCTGTTTTAGCAATAGTTCTATAGTCTGGTGTGCATTCTGCTAGTTTGATTTTCTTGTCGCCAGACATCCTTGCTAAGGCAAATGCCTGTAATCCTAATCTTTTGGCCTGTGCTCTTTTAGCATCAGCAACTGTTCGGATATTAATTTTGTCTATGCTTGATAAGATAATATCATATTGACTGTATTCAGGCTTGACAAAACTAGAGAATGAGCATTTACTTCTATGAATTTCTGCTAATAAATCACGATTGTTTAGATATTTTGTTTTTCTGGTTGTGAAAATTGGCGTCATATTTTTATTATTATTCCTTATGTGTTGTTATTATAACACAGAAAATTGTGAAATCAACCATTTAACTAAGCAGATTATTTATCGCTAAATATTATATAAAGGAATTACAATGGCCAGTGTATATACTATAAATGGACAACCTGCTACTAAAGAACAATATGATGCTTTCATTGCGGCTAATCCCACATTGGCCAGTGCCGCAGATTTAGCCAGTACAGCTAAAATTACTAATCCTCCTATACTTGGGGAACCGCAAGTCTCTAATCAAGGGTTTAGTGGAGCAACTACAACCGCTGGCGGAGCATTTGTAGGTTACAGAAATCCTAATCGTACTCAACAAGGTGGATCAGGACAAGGGTCGGCAGAATTTGCTGCCAACGATCCTAGAAGATTGGATGGACCAATAAGAGATCTCGGAGTCCCGCAGGGCGCTCAACCAGATCCAGTAGTCCCTGTTGTAGAAACAAACATAACAACAATGGATGGACAATCTAGTGGGTTAAATCCTGATCTTAGAGTTAAGATAAGAGTACCCGGTGATTACCTTACTAATTTTACTTCCGGATCTGCCTTTTCAGAATTGGCAGATTTAGGAGGAATTATATTTCCATACACACCTACAATTGGGTTTGAGCATAAAGCAGATTATACAAGTCAAACTCCTGTTCATAGCAATTATGCTATACATTTTTATAAAAATAGTAGTGTAGGGGATATTAGCATACAGGGAAAATTTACAGTACAAAATGAAAAAGATGCCCTAATATATATTTCGACCATTCATTTATTAAAAGCTCTTACTAAAATGCGATTTGGACCAGATGCCGATGCAGGTGCTCCACCTCCTGTCTGCAGACTAGATGCATACGGTGCATTTATGTTAAAAAATGTTCCTGTAGTGATTACAAGTTTTAAAACCGATCTACCAGACAGTGTAGATTTTTATACATTAAATGACAGTGCTTCCGGTCCATTTGGTCAAACATCAGTTCCTACGGTATCAACTATACAAGTTACTTGTAAGCCTATTTACAGCAGGGCAGAAATGCAAACTATGTCAGTAACTGGGTATCTCAATGATAGGTCATACAAACAACAAGGATTCCTATAATGGCTAACTATATTAAAACAAGCCCTTATTACCTTACTGATCAAAGTGCAGGATATTTAGATGTTATGACCTGGAGAACTATTCCTCAGGAGCCCGATGATATATTATTTACAGTAACCAGCAGTTATCAAAATAGACCAGATTTATTGGCCTATGATTTATATAATGATGTTAATTTGTGGTGGGTATTTGCTCAGCGAAATCCTAATGTTATTCAAGATTCCATATTTGATCTTCAAGTTGGGGTAAAAATATATCTTCCTAAACTTAGCTCAATGAAAAAAACATTGGGAATATAATATATGGCCAATGACCCAAAAGTAGTTCGTCAAACAGAAGGCGCTAGTACAGGTACAGCCGTTCCTACAATTATAAGAGGAAATCAAAAAAATGTTCTGTACAAGTATCGATCTGTAACTTATAATTTTACACTCAGTGCATTACGAACTACTGATGTTAACACTCCTAAAAATTATCGAAACAACTCGCAGGACCTAGTAATAATAAAATCTGGAGGTAAAGGTACTACAGGGATTACAACCAATGTTACTCCAGTTACTCGCACATATGAATCTAAGCCATCAGTTACTTCAACAGGTACAAATGGCAGTGTATCTTCTAAACCAACATCGACTGTATCAACATCAACAAAGATAACCTATCAAGATAAATCAGGTGGAGATTTAGTTGCAGGATTTAATGCCAACAGTCCTGGTAGATTTGATATGTTTATTGAAAATGTAGAAATTAATACTATCATCGAACCCGATGGTCAAAGTATAATGACTCAACCAACTAATATATCTTTTGATGTTATTGAACCTTATAGTATTAACGGATTTATTGAAGCATTACAAGTATCAGCAGTGGCTGCCGGTAACCCTTCATATCAAGGAGCAACATTTTTACTAAAGTTGCAATTTTCTGGATATCCAGATGGTGACGATCTTCCTAATGTTGTTCCTGAGATTGAACAATCGACAAGATATTTTCCAATTATATTAACAGGGTTGGAAGTTACTATAGATGAAAGAGGAACCAAATATAAAGTATCTGCTATAGGTCAAAGTGATGCAGGTCTCGGACAATCTGCGGTATTGAAGAAATCAGTAAAAATATCAGGCGGTACTATAAAAGACATACTTGAAGATTTAATGAAAAAAGTTACTAAACAACTTCAAGATGATGATAAAAAAAGTAAAAATACTGCACCTGCCGCTAATGGTTTTGATGAGTATCGTATAAAATTTCCAGTATGGGATCCTCAGCAAGGATTTGTTGATAATGGTAGAGTTAATGAGTTAGGTAAAGCTAAATTATCTGAAAATCTCAAAGATAAATCTGTTAATAGTTTTCCAGATGCTGGAACCAATACAAAACCTGATGCTTATGATCCAAGAAGTAGCAAACAACCTAGCCCTCAAAAAGCTGCCGCAGCCCCTGAAGATAGTAAAGCTACACCTACAACTGATCCTATAAGTCAATTTGCTGAAGGTAAAAATTTACAAGAATGTATCGAAGCGGTAATCAAAGACAGTGAATACATAAAAAACATAGCTAAAAAATTAAGTTCAAAAACAGAATGGCAACAAGTAGTTGATCCATTTGGTATGGTTGATTATTTTCTTATTAAGTTAGAAGTTACTAATAAGGAAACAATGAATCCTGACCTTAAAAAACCTTATCAAATTTTTACTTATGTTGTAACACAGCGTAAAATAATGTACACACGATTTCCTGGATACGGAAATGAAACGGTAGATCCTAGTAAGCTACTTGAATTAAGTTTGAGAGATTACGATTATCTTTATACAGGTCATAATCTTGATGTTTTGAATTTTAAATTAAATTTTAATACATTATTCTTTGAAGCTATTCCAAGTGCGCTTGGCAATGAAAATGTTCCTCCTTCGAAGTCAGCGGTTGCTCCTGGAAATAAAGTAGAACCTAAATCAAATTCAGATAATTTAAGTACAGTTAAATCAAATCAAGTACCATCTTCTCCGCAAAGACCAGATGCAACTCTTACATCAGTAGACAAAAATGCTGGCGGTCAAACTCAAAATGATGCTTATGCTAAATTAGCCAAAGGAATACACAATGCTATTACTAATCCTCAAGGTAGTATGCTAACAGGTGAAATAGATATTCTTGGAGATCCTTTTTATGTTGTTACCGGCGGAGTAGGAAATTATAATCCAGCTCCTGGTCCTAATAGTCCTAGAATCACAACAGATGGGGAAGCCGCACACAATTTTGGTGAAGTATTGGTTACTATTAATTTTAGAAATCCTATTGATATTAGTCCCTTAGAACAGGGCGGAAGAATGTATTTTGATCCTGAGTTAGTTCCTTTCAGTGGAATATACAGAGTTAATACAGCAAAATCAACTTTCAAAGATGGATTATTTAAACAAACATTAGCAATAATGCGAGCTCCGGGGCAACCATCTCCATCTCAAGGAACATCTACCCCTGCAATTGTTACTAATCCTGGAAATAGAATTACACAAACTCCTGATCCAACAGACCAAACTAAGCAAGATAATACCCCTGCAAGTCCTGTTATTAATACAGATACTGGGCAGAACGGTGATAGAGCATCAGTAGTGACTCTTGGAAATCAATTACAAAGAGGATTACCAAGTCCGGGACTGCCAGGTGTATTGAGCAATTTTACCAATGCCTCTGGCGGATTGGGAGGATCTAATAATTACCTTCTTTCTCAAGTCAGCGGAGCGACTCCTAATCTAGCAGGCAATACAAGGATTGCTACACAAATTTTTGGCGGAGTTGTACCTGGAGGTATTAATCAAGGAATTCCGTTACAGGTATCAGGGATTGCAAATCTACAACAACAAATACTGAATCCTGCCAGTTTAGTATCACAGGTAGGAAATACCGCTCTGAGACAATTTGGCATTACTAATCCTGCTGTTCAGTTAGCGGCGGTGCTTATCGGCAAAGCCAGTCAAGCACTTAATCAAGTATCAGTTCCTGGGTCTGGAATAGGTGCAGGATCTACTGTAAATTATACTCCAGTTACTCCAGTTTCAACATTGATTAATTCTGGACAAACAGTAACAGCACAAGATGTACAATTGCAAAATTCTACATTACCTACTAATGTTACTGCCATTACAGGTGCGGCAACAGGCCTTAACCCCAATACATTAGCCGCTGTGGCAAATCTTGAAACTGCAAATGCTAATCTAGTTAATAATATAGGTGCAAATGCATCGGCAATAACACAAGGAATTCCTACAGATCCAGACGCAGTGGCACAAAAATTTGGAGTAGATCCTACACAAATATCTGGATTATCTGCTCCTTTAGAGAGCAAAGTACTGGGGCAAATGTCTAATATTGCTTCAACAGTTCCGTCTAATACAGATTTATCAGTGGCAAGCAGTCAAGGTGTAAACTTAAAATCGTTGTCTCCACAAGGTATTGCAAATCTTCCTCCTACTGCACCTTATGCTACTGCACCTGCCCCTGCTCCAGATACACAATATATAGATAATATAGCAAAGTCTGGCGGTCCGAGTGCTGTAGCTAATGCTTATGGAGTTAAAAATGTTTCAAACATACCTCAAAATTTATTATCATCTGTTGATCTTAAATCTGCATTATTGCCATCAGTTAATCTAGGCACAGCCGGCAATTTATTACTGGCCGCGGCTGCAGGGTCTAAATACTTGTCGGGAAATTTACAATTATCTAATCTTGTAGGATCATCATTATCACAAGAAGCTGGGTTGAATACAGTACAACAAAATTTTGGTTCAACAATGAATACAGGTGGTGACTTAACTAAATCAGTTACTAATCAATTTGGCAGTAAAAGTCAAGGATCGAGCCCACTAGATAAATTAATGTTAGGAAATAATTGATATATGCCATTTGAAGAAAGACGCCGAGGTAAACTACCAACTCCTGGTCCGTTCCTAGCTGAAATTACTAGTCATTTAGATCCTAGTTATACAGGTAAGTTAGAAGTATCTTTGATTAAAAATCTACAAAGCAATATAGATGATCAAGGACAGACTTATATTGTTAGTTACTTGAATCCTTTTTATGGAGTTACATCTGCACGATTTGAGGGTAACAACAGCAGTGATTTTAACGATGTACAAAAAAGTTATGGCATGTGGTTTATTCCGCCGGATGTTGGAACTACCGTTATGGTTATCTTCATTGACGGTGATCCTAATCAAGGATATTGGATGGGGTGTGTCCAAGACCCTTTTCAAAATCACATGGTTCCCGGAATTGCAGCCAGCAAACAAACTGCAATGACACAACAACAAAAAGATAGATATGGTACAGAATATCTTCCTGTCGCTGAATTCCTCAAGGGTACACAAAAATTAAATGATCCTAATATAGATAAAATTCCTAAACCGATACATCCATTTGCTGACAGATTATTGGCTCAAGGATTATTATTAGATACAGTGAGAGGAGTTACATCGAGCAGTGCTAGAAGAGAACACCCGTCAAATGTATTTGGAATATCTACTCCTGGCCCCTTAGATACAAGTACCAATGCTAAGACAGGTAAGATTGGTTATGAGGGTAATCGTCAAGTGCCTGTAAGTAGATTAGGTGGTAGTACATTTGTCATGGATGATGGTGATGTTAACGGACAAAATGAATTAGTAAGAATTCGTACTCGAACTGGACATCAAATATTGATGCATAACAGTCAAGATTTAATTTATATTGCTAACTCTAAAGGTACTGCCTGGATAGAAATGACCAGTAATGGTAAGTTAGATATCTATGCCGCAGATAGTGTTAGCATTCATTCTGAGGCAGATTTTAATTTCCGTGCTGATCGAGATATTAACATCGAAGCAGGGCGTAATCTTAATATGCGAGCCATGGGAAATATGGAAACCAATGTCAATGGTTATTATTATCTTGTAGTCGATGATTATGGAAAGATTTCATTTAAGAATGATTTAGATGAAACAATAGGCGGATCTCAAAGAACAAATATATCACAAGATATTAACATGGCCGCAGGTAAAGATATATTATTTACAGCAGATGCAAGTATGCACCTAAGTGCTGAAACAAATATGTTCCAGGGTTCTGGCGGTGATTTTAATGTAGGCGCTAATGGAAACTATTATGGCAGTGCGGCAATATATCACATGAATGGACCCGCAGCCGCGGCACCTACTGCGGCAGTTGCGGCCACTGCTCCACCTTTATTAAGTATCTATCATTTGCCTAATAGGGATCCTAAGACTGGATGGGCAGTTAACAACAAATATAAAACTACTCCTATCAATAGTATCATGCAACGAGTTCCTACACATGAACCTTATGATCAGCATGAGAATATTAATCCTCAGGCATTTAGTTCTACTTCTACAGATGTAACATTACAAAGTCGTCCAGGGGTGGCACCTAATCCTAATTCTGGTATTGTAGATAGTGCTAATACACCTGAAGTTGTACCAGGTACCTGTGATCCTAAGTATGCTAAAGATATTAACAATTCTGCAAGCAAAGCAGGGATAGATGCATTAAAAACCGCCGCAGAAAAATTAGGATTAACTGCTCCTACAGCAGTGGCAAGTTTATTGGGAATAGCAGGTGGTGAGAGTCGTTGGAAAGTTGTTACAGAAAGTTTCAACTATACATCTGCCGCAAGATTATTAGAAGTATTTCCCACAGTGTTTAAGGGCGATGCAAATTTAGCTCAACAATATGTCGGTAATCCTAACAATAGCTTACCTGAATTTTTGTATGGTTATCAAACTGCCAAAGGTAAAGGTCTCGGTAATACACAGGCAGGAGATGGTGCCGCATTTATTGGCCGTGGATTTATACAATTAACAGGTCGTGCAAATTATGCAAAATACAGTAACTTAATGTTTAGTAAAGGTCTTGTAAGTTCCGCAACATCATTAACTGACAAACCTGAAATGCTTAATGATTTAACCATAGCCGCACAAGTAAGTGTACTATACTTCTTAGATCGTGTTAAGGTTCCTCAAACAGATCCTGGATATTTTGAAGCCGCTTGTCGTGCCGTAGGATTTAATACACCCGATATTCATGCTACTAAACAAGGATTTTATCAATGTTTTCTAGGTCAATTACAAGGCACCGTTGTACAATCCGGTAGTGGAACCATAGTAACAGACAGTTCAGGTAACCCTATTAAGTCTGGTCAAATAGCGCAATAAATATAGTATGGCCTACAAATCACTAGTTATTACCAATGCTAATGCAGTTCCTCAACAACCTGTTAAAACTAGCCAGTTTTATATGGGATTCAGCAGTCAGGATCCTGCCAATACAACTGCACGATTGTATGATCTTGATCTAATTAAACAAGATATAATAAATCAGTTTAATACACGCAAAGGTGAGCGTGTAATGAATCCTCAGTTTGGTAGCATTATTTGGGATGTATTAATGGAGCCTATGACTGACCAAATTAAACAAGCTCTCAATACTGATATTACAAAGATATGCAACAGTGATCCTAGAGCTATTCCTACTCAAATTAATCTAACAGAATTTCAACAAGGGTATCTTATTGAAATAACTTTGCAACTGGCAGGCACTGATCAATCAAGTAACATGATATTGACTTTTGATCAAAATGCTGGCCTTACAGTACAATAATGTACATGGTTTATTGCCGCAATAAATACGGTATAGAATTAAAATTATGACTATCCCATCAACACCAAATCAATTACTTGTTACAGAAGACTGGAAAAAAATCTACCAAAGTTTTCGAAATGCTGACTTTCAAAGTTATGATTATGAAACTATTCGTAGAGTTTTAATTTCTTATCTACAAGAAAATTATCCAGAAGATTTTAATGACTATATTGACAGTAGTGAATATATTGCCTTAGTTGATTTAATAGCATATCTAGGACAGAATTTAAGTTTTCGAATTGATTTAAATGCTCGTGAAAACTTCTTAGAAACCGCCCAGCGTCGAGATAGTATTTTACGCCTAGCGCAGTTAGTAAGTTATGTTCCTAAGCGTAATATTCCTGCTAGTGGATTATTAAAAATTACAGCAATTGCTACAACAGATTCTATTACTGATTCTACTGGAATTAATTTAGCCAATACAACCATTGCATGGAATGATCCTACTAATACAAATTGGTATAATCAATTTATTAGTATTATAAATTCTGCAATGCCTGCACCTATGACATTTGGTAAACCTGATGATCAAGGAACAATCAACGGTATTAATACACAGCAATATTTAATAAACAGTTCAAATCCTGATGTGCCAATTTATAGTTTTAATAAAAATGTAAACGGAACTTCTATGTCTTTTGAAATTGTTCCTGCTACATTTAAA
>Ga0208614_1000266_pt1 | contig 16931 bp, 18 predicted proteins | sample CryBogCBE23Jun09_FD_184554 | JGI IMG/M metagenome (GOLD analysis project Ga0208614, IMG submission 184554) | Freshwater microbial communities from Crystal Bog, Wisconsin, USA - CBE23Jun09 (SPAdes) | ecosystem: Environmental > Aquatic > Freshwater > Lake | place: Crystal Bog, Wisconsin, USA...
ACCAGCACCACCTCCTCCACCAACACCACCACCACCAGCACCACCACCAGCTATAACTAAAAAATTAGCAACAACGGCTTTTTTAGTGCCAGTAAAGAAAAAGTCTAGTGCGCCAAACATTATGCGAATGCCTGTGCGTAAGTGCCATACCAAACAGAGTTAATACATACAAATGACAGTATGTCTAAGCCTGTGGAGGCTGTGGTTGTGATTGTGGGTGCTGTACCGCTAGGCCATTTAACACCTGTAAATGTAGCAGTCCTAGACCCTGTGCCATCTTGAATTAACTTCAAAATAAACGATGTGCCTGATGTTGCAGTTGGCATGGTGAACGTACAGTTACCAGTCAACGTGTAGCTTAAAACAGTTCCTGATGACAATGACAAAGTAACCGCTGTGCTGGAATTGGTAATGGCTGGAGCTGTTTCAGTGTATCCAGTGATCACTGGTGTGGTAATGCTTGGAGTGGTCTGCAATACCACTGCACCAGAGCCTGTGGTGGATCCAATGCTGCCAGAGTAGCCACTGAATCCCGAAATGCCTGATGCACCGCTATAACCCGAAATGCCTGATCCTGAATAGCCAGAATATCCACTGTATCCAGACAATCCATTGGTTCCGCTATATCCTGACAATCCGCTATATCCTGAATATCCACTAATGCCTGATACACCAATAGTTTTGGCATTGCCATTGGCATCAAATACACCATCAATTGACCAATTATCTCCGACCGCCAATGTCATCTTTTGAATGTTTCTGAGAGTGCCAGAATTGTTCAAAGTCACAATGATGGTCACTGGTGCAGTGTCATTGTTCTCGATGAATATGGATTTGATCAATCTGCGAGTGGATGCAGCTGGTGCAGCCACCATGGTCACTTGGGTGGTGCCGTTCAGCTGGCCATCGCTCGACCCTTCCACGAATGTGGTGCCATTGTCATCAGAATATGCAGTCACAAATGATGGATTGGTGGTCGCTGGTGCCCCAGTCATGGCCACTGTAATCGTCTTGCTTGTTGTATCTAAAACTAACATTTTGAACCCTTATCTTGAAATGAACCAGGCAAATGCCGAACCACCAGTGCCAGTCGATCCAGCTCCAGAATAGCCAGAATATCCGCTGAATCCTGAAGTGCCTGATCCACTGTATCCACTGTATCCACTATATCCTGAAATGCCTGATCCAGAATATCCTGAATATCCGCTGATGCCTGATCCACTAAATCCCGATTGGCCAGAATAACCGCTGATTCCTGAATATCCACTGTATCCCGATGTGCCACTGTATCCACTTTGGGTATACATCACTTGAGTGACATTCACATTCACGCTTGGGCTGGATGGCCTTGTCGGTGATGTGGTGGCTGCCTGATAAACCATGGATACTGATGTGCTTGGTGCAGACCAATAAATCACATAATAATCATTGGCACTTGGATTGACCAAATAATTCCATGATGCGACTGTCAATGCACCAGATCCACCAGTCAATTGGACTTGCTGATCGGTGCCTGTGACATTGGTGCCATTCTTTGAAATCCAAACATCGATAACAGTATTTGATCCGCTAGAGCTGGTAAATTGTGCAGCAAACTCAATCAAATAATATCCAGCATTGGCAAATGTAATTTGTGAGCTGGATGCAATTGAAACGCCACTGGCTTGCACTGTGGTGTTCAATGTCATTGCATTGGCCGTACTAGCCACTGGATTGGTTTGAGTGGCAGTCGAATAGAAATTGCCGTAATAACCAATCGTGCCACCCACGCCTGGTGTGCCTGAGTAGCCACTATATCCAGAAATTCCGCTGTATCCTGATGTCCCTTGGGCACCAGAATAGCCAGAGTATCCCGAAATTCCTGATCCAGAGTATCCGCTGAATCCTGAAAATCCAGACACGCCAGAGCCAGAATATCCAGATATACCGCTAAAACCAGATATACCGCTGAACCCTGATATGCCTTGGGCACCAGAGTAGCCAGAATATCCAGACACGCCAGAACCACTGTATCCTGAATATCCAGAATAGCCACTGATCCCTGATCCAGAGTAGCCACTGAATCCAGAATAACCAGAAATACCCGATGCACCTTGGGCACCACTGTATCCGCTAAATCCAGAAATGCCAGATCCAGAATAACCAGAAATGCCAGAATAACCACTGTATCCTGATGTGCCTGATCCTGAATAGCCACTGTATCCAGAAATTCCCGATTGGCCAGCTGGGCCAACTATTTGGCCAACATTATTCCATGCAGTGCCAGTCCAAATGTATAGATCACCATTTGAATCGACAATGTAGGCATCATTGGGATTGTTCCCAGTCGGTGGCAAGGCAGCTGGATTGGCCACTGAGCCTTTAATATTGATCGATGTACCTTGCTGGCCAGAGTAGCCAGAAAAACCGCTATACCCCGAAATTCCTGACCCAGAATAGCCACTGTATCCCGATGTGCCTGATGCACCAGCTGCGCCAGTAGCACCGCTGAATCCACTAAATCCACTGGCACCGACTTGGCCACTATATCCAGAAATGCCACTAAATCCTGATATCCCCTGGGCACCAGAATAACCAGAATATCCACTGACACCAGATCCGCTAAATCCTGATTGACCAGAATATCCACTAAATCCTGATATACCACTATATCCTGATGTGCCAATACCGCTGAATCCTGAATAGCCAGAAATACCCGATGCACCTTGGGCACCACTGAATCCTGAAAATCCCGAAATGCCTGATCCAGAGTAGCCACTGAATCCAGAATATCCAGACACGCCAGATCCGCTGAATCCTGATTGGCCAGAATATCCACTGAACCCCGATTGGCCAGAATATCCACTGAACCCCGATTGGCCACTATAACCACTGTAACCAGAATAGCCCGAATATCCAGAGTAACCGCTATGGCCACTTTCGCCACCAGCTTGGCCACTGAATCCTGAAAATCCAGAATAACCCGATTGGCCACTGAATCCAGAATTGCCAAATGCTGATCGGTTTACATTGATGATCTGTGCAGCTGGTGGAGTGACATTGATGCTGACATTGTTGTCATTGATGACTGTGACTTTGGTGCTCATTATTACTCCACCACAATGCCATCAGACCGCACAATAAAGAACAAAAATATAATGATGTCTTCTGCTGGGGTCGAGCCACTTGCTGGATAACTGATCTTGATTCGGCCAGAGTAGCCAATGCCATTGGGGTCGGCAATGTCCAAGCCTGGATCAGTGGCCATTAGCCCCCAAGAGCTGTCATCCATTACCAATGTAAATGAGCCACCTGTGTAATTGATATTGGTGACTGTTAGAGTGATGGGTGTGGGTGTTGGTGTGTAATCGCCAATGGTGAATGTGAGGCCATTTCTGGTGTCAATCACATTGGTTAAAACTCTGCGAATGATCTGGGCATCGATGGTGGCACCAGTCAAAGGCAGAATGCCAGCATCATTGGTCATAAAAATGTTCCAGAATGCTTTTTGCTCCCAGACCAATTCGCCAGACAATATTGGGTTGTCAAATCCACTGACTTGAGTCAATGAATTTTTATTAAAAACAGCCATTTGATTCCTCTACTGAGTAATGACGCTCCCAATGTCCTCACTGGGCACGAATGTCTTGTTTTGTTTTGTGGTTATTTTACTAGGTTTTGGCTCTTTGTAAATCCACATAATGCCACAAATCATCATTTCTGTATGTGCCTGTTGGCTTATCTGGTGCCCATGTAGTGGCTGGGCCATTCAATTCTTTGTAATCATCACCATTGACAACAAATGTTTGCATATTTTGGCCAAGAATCCAATTCCCATTGGAATCCTTATTGCCCACCAAAAACCTGACGCAAACGCCTGGTATCTCTTGAATGTCGTTGATATCCTCAGTGACTGAGGTCGATGGAATTGTGATTGTTCTGCTCATTATGATGCCCAAACTGGTATTTGATAAGATGATCCGTTGATGATAACTTCAATCCAAGTATTGCTGCCACTGGTAGTGCCTGGTTTATTTGCTGGATTAAATGTCGCTGTACTGGATCCAGTGGTTGGCCCAGTTTGAAAATAAAGCAATGTGCCACTACCTTGGCCAACTAAATTTTGAGTATATTGAGAATACAAATTATTGACAAATGCTGAACTAGATGTGCCAAATGGCCCAGCTGAATAAACTCCATTGGTTGATCCAGATCCATAAACACCAGCTCCTGTGCCAGTTGAATATGCTTCAATGGTCGGGTTGCTGCCTTGGGAATTGGCTTGTATTCCCACCGCACTTGAACCAGTAGCATTAAATAATCCAGCAACATTGTTATTGTTGGCAATGCCATAAATGGCTGGAGCCAAAATTGTGCTGCTATTTTGTGCGTATCCTACAATTCCACCATATGCACCACCACCTTGATTGGCAATCAATGCAAATGTATTTGTGCCAACAGCTGTGGCACCATTAAATATACCTTGGCCAGCTGTATTGATATCACCTCGGAAAACGCCATTATTGAAATATACGTTTCCAGTGGATTGTGAAATGTAGTAACCAGTCGTTCCATATGTGGATGGAGTGCCATAAGTCGGTGGTGTTGATCCATTCCAATTGTCTGATCTAATATCTTGAAATATTGATGCAGCCACTGGCCCAGTCCATGCCGTTGAATTGGCTGGTACTCCACCATAAGAGCTGCCATTGGAATTGTATTGGCCCATCAAATACCAAATTACTTGGCCAACTGTGGCCGTTGGTGCAGTCAATGTCCAGCCACTTGGTGCAGTCGCTCCCGATGTTGGTGTTGAATATGTTGGAGTTGATGCCGATTGGCTTTGTAGCTTGTATGCAGTAATGGCAGTCAAACCATTTTGGCCAGTCGATCCAGTGCCTGAATATCCAGAAAATCCACTATACCCTGATGCTCCAGACGCTCCACTGGCTCCCGACATTCCTGTGGGTGCCCAGGTGAATCCTGTGGATATTGGACTCAATGGAGTCGATGTTTTTTCGTTGCTGGCCGTATAAGCAAAATAATATGTGGCAGCTGGTAAAACCACATCGGCAAATGTGAAATAAGTATTATTTAAAACTGGCTGATTACTGGTGTTTGTGTAAGTAGCCCAAGTCTGCCAATCACTTGCCGATGGTGTGGATACTGTGGTGTAAAACAATGTGCCAGTGGTCACTCTGCCCACCATTGGCACATACACTTGCACATCAAAACTGGGAATTGATGCAGTCTCTCGGTGCGCTGAAATAGTGGGTGCAGCCAATGCGCTGAAATAATTTGGTGATGCCAATCCCGAATTGGGTGTTGGTGTGTACTGGGTAATATCGCCAGTAGCATAAACATTGGCATCATAATCAATCAGTTGCAATGATGCGCCAAGAGTACCATCGGGCAATGATGCCTCTTTGACTTGCATCACTCTGAATTGCTTATTTGTCCAGCCATAGTAGGAATTGGTCACTGTGACCACATCACCAGCATTGACCTGAATTCCAGTGTAATTGGTTGCAAAACTGATGATCAAATCAAGTCGATTTTGCTCAAGTGTCCGATTGGCCAAGTATTGAGCTGTCACGCTTGAATTGATCAAATCATATGAAATAGTAAATTTATTGACTGGCTCATTTTGATAAACCAAATTTGCTGGTGTTTGTAAATTCACATAACCTGGCTGATCCCTGTTTGTGGAATCATTGAATTTGGCCTCGATCTGATTGACCATTTGCGTGATATCCAGCTCGCCAGTGGATATCGAGCCAATGATATTGTTGTCATCGAATGAAAATGATGGGCTGATGGTTTGATTTATCGATACTGACCACAAACCAGTGGCTGCTTGGTAAGACTGCCAGCTGTCGCAGCAAGTCATCATAATATCGATGTTGGCCAATACTGTTTGGCCAGTATCTAAAACGCCATTGAATCGGTATCTGGGTGTGGTTGATGTGCCACCACCTGATGGTGTATAGGTAATCAATTCGTCTGAATAAGTATTCAATGCAGTGGCTGATGCAGAGCTGACAAATGATGGATCGACTGCACCGCCATAGACTGAATTGGTGATGTAGTCATACCAAACATCACCAGGCTTGGCACATCCAGTGCCATTCAAATAATGGCTGACATGGAATGTCACTGGCTGCAATGAGGTCGTACCAGGTGAATTGTTGTTATAGACCAGTTGCACAATGGCAAATGCCAAACCATTCATTTGCCGATTGGTCGTTGCCCATTGCTGACCTGATGGTGCGCCATTGGCTGTGGATATCACATCATAGGGCATGGTCGTACCATTAGCTGGGGTGATCGTGCCAGTTGCTGATGATGTATAGCAATGAATGTATAAATGATCTGAAATTGAAGTATCGACATTACCAGCACCATCGGTCAAACTGATCACTTTGGTGGGGTCTGATGTGTCAAATGTAATGATTTGATCTTGATAATAAAATTTGGTGAAATCAAAACTAAATGCACCATTTGGGCTGATATTTGAAATCACCAAAACATAATACATTGACTTTTGATCAGTGGTTAGCACTGCATCGGCAAATCGACCGCCTGTATAGGCATCACCATAAACCAATGGAATGCCAGCTGTTGGATCTGGTGGTACTTGCTGCCTAACATTGTTTTGCTGGGCCTGTGGCACATTGGGTGCAAATATCCTTGATGCCACAATTGACACTGCAAATGTGGCTGCCATTTGATAGGCCAGCGACATTCCTTGCGTGAAATACGCTGTGGCAATAAATGCAGCAGCTGTAAAAACTGTGCTAAAAAATGAATTTAAGCCACTCATATCGATGCCTTAATTGGAAAATTTAACCAGTGCAGCTGGAACTTGTTGCGTTGATCCGACCACCTTGGTGGCCGAGCCTGGTGTTGGGTTTTGGCCAAAATTAAAATAAGTCGATGCAATCACTGGCACTCGATCCATGCTGGTATCGTTAGGATATAAGAACCTCCAGCTCGATGGATTGGTTTTAATTCCAGCCAATCTTGAATCCAATACCAATCGCATCGATGCCGATGAAATAATGCAAGTGGCAGTCCTGTCCCTTTTTTTATCATCAAAAATTTCGTTGATAGAAATATTATTGACAATCCCTTGATATCTCTGGAAAAACTGCTGCACACCGCCAAGGGTAAGCAATTGATTGTTTGTATCGAGAAATCCTCGCCAAATCTTGATGTTGCTGCCCTTCATGCTCGATGAAAGCACTGTCGAAATATAAATTGGATTCAGGCCAGTCAATGTCAATTTGAGGTCATTGCTGGTGGATTTCATATCTTGCTGAATTTCAGTGATCCCAAGATAACCGCCAAGTCCACCAAATACAATACCATTCACTGTAATATCAGACGCTGCATTACAGAATGTAAATATCTGCTGCGCTTTGCCTGTTCCTGATCCCACGCCAGTGGCCGTGAATGTCACTCCGACTGTATTGGATGATGCACCGATGGCTGTGAAATTAGTTGTGCCAACAACAAAAATAGTATAAGTATCGCCCACCACAAAATTGCCAGCATAAGTGGTGACAATTAATTCGACAAATTCAGCATATCGAATTGAGCTGGATCCAAGTGCTGCAATTGCTGTTGACATAATTATCCTGTGATGTATTCACGAAATACAAAAGGCCCAGACCATTCAACAAATGCACCATTGGTCATTGGGTTTAATGTGTAGGTGGGACATTGCTCGGCCACCACATAAAACGAACACGCATTGCCCAAAAGAACTGGTGCAGCCGATGTTGGTGATCCGATCAATGGCCTGTTGATATAAATAACAGATCCAGTTGAATCATTGGTAATCTTGTAAACATAACCATTGATGGATATAAAATCGCCAGCCTTATAAGTGCCATTTGAGGTTAAATTGATTGTTTGGCTGTTGGGTGTTGGTGTGCCACTTAAACTGGCCACTGTGGCCGTTCCTTGGTTTTGCGTGAACCATGATAACTGGCTCGATGCAAATGTAATGTAATCGGGCAGCTGCCGATCCAAATTATCAATGGCTTGGATAATATCTCTGACCTGTGGATAGTACAAAAAATTATGTGGAACTATTGTAAAAACCCATGGCACTGATGTTAAATATTGGGCAACAGTCATTTGGCCTGATCTGGATACTTGCTGGCCGACTGTTCTCCGATTGTTCACTGTCATCTTTTGTTGAATATCAACAATGTTTTGAAAGCCAGCCATTATGTTCTGCTCCTCGTTGTCGCAATGTTTTTGGTGGCATATTGGTTAGCTGCCCAAATTGCACCAGAGCTGCCATATAGCCTATCCTCAAACGATTTTGTATCAATTGCATTGATGTTGTAATTGGTGACGTTGGTGGTCTGGCCACTCATGCCACCGATCATATTGTTTGGAATTACAGTCGATGCACCTTGAGGCACGATAATTTCTGGGCCATTCTCGCCCACAATCGATGCTTGGCCAGCAGCCAATGGGCCACCTGATGCCCGGCCAGTCAATGTGGCTGCATTGGACATATCGACCACTGGAGCTGGGCCACTCGATGTGCCAGGGAAACCAGCAAATAATCCACTGAATAATTGAGTGGCTTGAGCTTTAATTTGAATTTGAATCAAATCAGCAATCATGCTGCGAGCCAAATCAGCAAAATTCAATTTGCCTGTTTTGACAAAATTGCTCAATGCACTGGACATTGAATCCACGATTGTATTGAATGTCTTTTTGCCAACATCGGCCATTGTCTCTGAGTTTTCTTGATATTGCCTGAATGCCTCATCCCATCCAGTGCTGAATTTTGTCCTGGCTTCTTGATTGGCTGCTACCACTTTTTTGGTTTGGCCAACATAAAAATCAGTTGATACTTGAACCAGTGTTTTTTGCCGATCCAATTCGGCTTCCATTTGTGCAGCACCTGGCTTATTTTTATCAATTAAATTTTTCTTTTTGTCGATTTCGTCAATTGTCCTTTGTTGCTCATTCAATACTTGATTGATGGCATCTTGCATTTCTTTTTCATTTTTTGTTAATGTTTTGTCTTTTTCTTTTTGTGAAAGAATTTCTAAATTTAAATCTGCTCGATCTTTATATGCTTTATACAATTGTTTTTCGGCCAACAATTGGCCAGAATAACTTTCCACCACTGTCCTGTTTACTTTTTCCTGTGGTTTGGGTGGTGATACTTTATTGTTTGCATCCTCGATTTTCTTAAGTGATGCAACATACTCATCAGAATCTTTTGCCCATTCTGTCGTGAACTCATTCAAATTATCGGTGAGCTGCTTGAAAAATGTGCCCTGTGTATAACTCCGAATATCAAAAAGAGTGTACAGATCCTTGGCCAACAATTTAATGATGCTGCCAAAATGCTGAAATGCTGTAACAGCTGCTTCAACAAAATCGCCAATTGCTTGGGCACCAATTTTGAGCCAGCCAAAAAACATTTCCATCATGGTGCCAGTTTTATGAAAACTATCATAAACCGCATTCATTGTCGGTATAAATGCATTGGTGAATTGTAATGATAGATTTCTGCTCGATGCATCGAGCTTGAGTGACAATTCATGGGCTTGATCGATGGCATTGGCATATTTGTCCATGGTGCCTTTGCTTTCGGCCATGGTGGCTGCCAAGCCTTTTAGATCCACTCCCCTAATCGATTTGCCCAATGTTTCAAATGCAAGGCCATTTCGCTCGGCTGAATCCTTCATATTGCCAAGAGCTGATACAGTCTTTTCAAATAAATCCTGTTCAGACAAATGCCTTAAATCATTAAGGGAAACCCCTAATTTCTCAAATGATGTCTGAGCCTTGGCATTGCCCTGGACTGCTGACTCTAGCTTGGATGTGAATCCAGAATAGATTTTGCTGGTGGCATCGGCTGAACCGCCATTTTCCTCAAGAGCCTTGGCCAGCTCCAAAACCGATGCTGTGGCCACATCATTGGCTTTGGCAGTCTCCACAATCTTGTTGGAAAACTCCATTGCTGCTCTTGTCATTTCAACAAATGCAGCCACTGACAAAATTTCGGGAATATATTCTTTTAAATCTTTGAGTGAGTTTTTGGCCTCAGAAATGCCTTTTCTGAATTCGGTGGTATCAAGTCCCAGTTGGGCACCTAAACCAGCAATAATATTGGCCATTATTTCACCTCAAATAAATGTGTCGGGCAATCTGGTGCCATCATTGCAAATGCCAAGAGTTTTTGATTGGCTGTTTCCTTTTTATCCTCCTCGCTCAATGGTGGATAAATATAGTCATAAGCCCTTGAAATTATATCCTCGAGTGTATAGGGTGACTTGCCTTTGGGCAACATTTTATTGAATTGCCCAGCTGTGAGATTTCCCAAAACCTCCAAAACGCCACGATTACCAATTAAGCCATCGGCATACATAATGGCAATGTCGTTGAATGTGCCCTCGTCAATTGCTGCTGGATCGGCCCCATGGGCTGTGATGTAGGCTTTGACTTGCCTACGAACCGATCCAATTATTTTCCCTTGGTGGCCGTGTAATTAGGTGAAATTACGCTATTGATCTGCTCGATCAATTCCATTTGAATTGAAAATGGAAATAATTCCTCGATGTCGGCATAGGTAATCGAGGCCATATCAAAGTCTTTATTTTCTGGCACCAATAACCGCACCAGCTCAGTAATCCTGTTTTCAGTCAAAACCTTATTTCTCGATGTCTCTTTGATCGATGTGCCCTTGACCTCGATGTCATTATCCAAGTATTTGATATCTGGATCAGTCTCATATTTGGCTCGATTGTCCAAAAACTCCTTGGACATATCCTCATAATACTTTTGAGCCTTGTCCTCGTCAATGATCTTGACTCGTTCAAACATAGCATCAGTTTCGCTTGTCAATGGCACTTTGACCTTGAATGTGTGGCCATTCAATTCAAATGATTTGATCCTGAGTGAATCTTTGTTTTCTGTAAATTTTTGGCCAAAAGCATTTGCAAGTTGATTCATTTTCCTGTTCCCATGTGTTTTGATTTGTATTTTATTAATGCGTCTTTTAAATCGCCAGCTAATGAATTGGTCACTTGGACTGCATTGCTTTCAAGTGCTGGCCGAATGAATGGACTGCCCTCGCCCTTGAGCCATCTGGCTGTGCCAAACTCGATAGCAAATGCCCTGGCATCACTGACCATATGCTGCAATTTGTTGGTCTTTTTGTTTTTGAATGTCTTGGACAAAAGTCTTTTTTCGCCTTCAACATCGGGTTGGAATTTCTTGCCTGGTGCGACTGTCACTCTGGATATCATCACCATTGTAGGTGTGGAGTACAGTGAATGCTTGTCTTTGCTGGTAGGTTTTCTGGCCTCAATTTGCAGCGACTTAATCAACTGGCCAGTATCAATATGTGGCTCCAAAAGCACTCGAGCTGTTTCCAACACTGGCTTCATGGCTGCTCGACAAGCATTTTTTAAAATATTATTGGCATCCTTTTCACCAAAATCATCATCGATCTGATCAAGCAAATCCTCAAATTCCTTGAATCCAGACCATTCGATTTTGATATCAGTGGCCATTTAATTGAGCTTTCCAATGATGATTTTTTTGAAAATCATGCTATTGAGCTGGATGACGTAATCGACCACTTCCTCTGGGGTCATCGAGTCGGCATGATGTTTGGCAATATCAAACGCCAAATTAATACCAGTAATTTTTTGCTGAGAAAAACCAAACCAGTCTTTTTTACCTGACTCGGCTTGGTTTATCAAATATCCCAAAAGATCATTATTGTTTTGTATTATTGTCATTTTGTTTTATGTGTTGTTTGACCAGCCGTACAAATTACCTCTGGGGTGAATGCTGAATGTGCATTTTGCCTCGGCCTTGGTGTTCATATCAATTTTGAACTCTGATACTCGACCAATGAATGCATAAGCCACTGTATTGACACCAGCTGTGGCAGCCACCACAAAAGTCCGATCAATCACGCCAGAATAGGCATCAGCTCTCATCAAAAGCAAACCAGCATCTGATGGATTCCATGCAGCCACAATTGTCATCGATGTGGGCTTGGCTTGAGTTGGAATAATATCGGATTGACGCGATCCAGCCACTGCAAAATTGACTGATGCATCATCTTGGCCAAATGCTGGAATGTCCTCCACAAGCAATTGCTCGCCAGTAGTGCCAGTGCCGTTGGCAATAGTGCCAACAATAGGAGCCACTTCCCCAGTCCAAGTGGACAATTGGGTCAATGTTAATGGGGTTGGAGTTGCTCCAGTTTGACACCAGAGTGACGCACTAAAGCCAGGTAAGACTTGATTTGGTAATGCCATGATTAAATCCTTTGAGAAAAATTAAACGAATTGTTTTGTTTTATCAGCATGGGATGTCCATCCGACAATCCAAGATTATCTGGTGCAATTTTACTTGATCATCATAGGTATTGTATAGCATCGAAATATCAATTTTTGATACCAAAATGCCAGCAAATGACCCCTTCACACCAAAAAATCCAGCAAATCCATGCAGAGCCTGAATGATCGTATTTGATGCGCCAAAACAATCACTCATATTGGATGCAAAAACCGATGTTTGAAACACTGGTGTGTCAATGCCTTTGTTGGATTGTGTCGGCCCTGTATAGACTGGCTGATGCACATTCCTCAATTGCCAAGTGACAAATGTTGGCTCATTAGCAAAATTTCTGTTGAAATTTGCATACACTGGCACTGGGTTAACAGTGGCAGCCAATTGATTTTGAATGCACTGGGCATAGACAACAATACTTTGCTGGGTTGTCATACTGCCACCGATGGTGCATTTCTATAACACAAGAATGAAACATTCATTCTGTCGTTCGATTCCATCACATCATTGATCCGATAATCTTGGCCACGCCAGCTGATGGAATAGTGACTTTGATTCATGGACATGGTTTGTGTGTTGGGTGTGAAATTCAAAGTGAATTTAACATTCTTTGTATAAGTCCGATCATCTCTGCTGATTTGTGCAGAATCCCTCACATCCTGAACCAATGCTCGAGTCGCAAACCACAATGTGATTGTGGTGGTCTGCTGCCCAATACTGTCCACGCCATTGGTAACAGTGTTGACATTGATCTGTTCAAAACGTGCAATGGCCATTTATAGCACCAATGGTTTGTAGGGTCTGAGCAATGCAGCTGCGCCCATGGGAATCTGTTTCAGATTCGTTGATGTGGTATCTGATCTGTTGTTGTACAAATGCGTGAGAATCATCAGCCCAGCTTGTTGGATCACTGGATATGATGCATATGGGCTGGAATTTGACGTATAGATAACAACAATCGGGTTTGATATCGCTTGGTTGATTTCGCTTGGAATGCTATTGCAAATCACCTTGTTACCAGTTGGATCGTAAAAATAAGTCGTTGGACTGACAATTGTATAAACTGGTGGAGTGCTGCTGTCCCAATAGCCCACCTCATTGATGATAACGCCTGGGCCATATTGAGTGGATTGGCTGACCTCAGGCAAATCCAAACTGGCCTGAGTACCGCTTTCGCCATTGTAAGCACCATAATAAACACGATACTTTGTTGGGAATATGCTCATTCCCAAAAAGTCCTCAACCATCATTCTGGTGGCCAGCTCTAGCCCAGACAAATAATCATCCTGACTTTCATCATTGTATAAATTGAGCTGATTGGTGATCTGGCTTAATGTTAACCATGGGGTTGAAACATCACGATCAATCTGCTCAATTTTCTCATAAGAAAATGGATTTCTATTTGTGCCCAAAAATGGGCCATTGGTGTAACTGTCCAGAGCCATTTTGAGCCTTTAAGTTGAAAGTCTCACGCCACCAAATACGTCACGAATTGTGCTGCAAACTCGCTTTTCAGCAAATAAAGTCAAAAATCCTGGCTGTGTTTGTTCAAACCATTGGAATGACATTTCTTCATGGTCGGCAATCGTGACAAATCGCTCCCATGCTGCCAAATAAATTGGGAAATTGCCAGCACCAATTTGCTGCATATAGGGATTGGGAATCACTCGATGGCCAAAAATATTGCCGACTGAATAGCCGTCTTTATCGCCAATTTCAAGAAATAGTGGCAAACCACCAGAGTCCTTCAATTCACGCAAATAAGCAATGGTATTGGGATGCATCATCCATGCTGTGGATGGCATATTGTAGTATTGGGGAGGCAATGCAGCATTGAGTGCAGCAATGTCGTTATAAACAATTGTACCGCCAGTGGTGGATGACACTGTCAAAACTGTGTGAATACCATTGGTGATGGCCGATCCATTCGATCCAAATGCAGCAGTTGATCCACTGGTATAACTATTCAAACCACGCAATCCCAATGTCCCACCATAAACAGTCGTTGTCGTGCCAGACTGGTCATTGTTCAACATCATGGATAATGCTTCTTGCTGTGAAAACTCTAAACCGACATCGGTCAAAATGGTTTCATTCAAAGCATTGATATCGCTCAAAACTGCTGTACGAACTGGCACTTGAGCTGCAATTGATCTGATGGGCAATTGCCAAAATGATGTGGCAGTATTGGGTGTTCCCACATTGGGTGTGAATGTATATCCCCAAGGATTGGTCGGATTGGTCACATTACCAGTCTTGACCACAAATGCCTCATCTGAGCCAATGGTCATAATTTCTCTTGATCCAGCTGCTCTGAATGGGTTTGCTAAACGCAATGCTGCAAACGCATCATCATAAATAACTCGACCACCGACACCAGAGCCTGAGCCAGTGAGTGCTGATGCCTCTTTCAAATTGATCGTCACTCGCTTTTGCTTTGTGAGTGATTTTTGAATGGCCTCAAGAATGATGTTTGTGCTCATAAATAAATCCAAAAAATTTTAATGATAAAAAGGTAGGGGAGCAATGCTCCCCCACACTTTTAGTTTGCTGCCGTAGCAGTTGATCGATAAGCAATGATCGAGAATGGATCGACATTGGATGCAGCCAAACGCTTCTCACCGAAGAATGTGATGTATCCAGGCAATGTCTGATCGTATCTGCGTAAAACCATGTTCAAACGATCAACAATGGTGTGGCCACGCTGCCAATCACCAAAGTACATTGGGAACTTGTTCAATGTACCAGCTGATGCTGTGGTGGTTTGTGATGGATTATCAAGATACTTGTTAACCACCACATCAAAGCCAAGCATTGTGCCCACGATACCTGTGCCAGGGCCATCGTTCAAGGGATGCATACGCTCGAAAATTGGTGTGCCATTAGAGTCTTTCAATCCACGGATTTGAGACAACATGAATGGGTTTACCAAGAACTTAGCAGTAGGAGTCCAGTATTGTTGTGGCAATGAGTAGATGAAATTGACCACATCGGTATACGTTACATTGGCTGCGCCAACAGTATTGCCGTTAGTTGTCAATTGATCATAAACAGCCAAACTGTTCAAACCATTGCTAGTTGAAATACCAGACGAACCGAATGCAGCAGTAGTAATTGCACCACCACTGTATGAACCAGCTGCGCCATTATTTGCATACTGATTCAAACCACGCAAACCTTGAGTGCCACCATATGTATTGGGTGAATCAGTTTGATCGTTGTTTTGGATCATGGATTGACCCTCGACCTGGCTGAATTCCATTAGCATATCGTCAACAACATTGGCCTCTAAGCCATCGATGTCATCGAGTGCAGCAGTACGGATTGGGAATTGCACGTTCAAGTCTTGCAAAACCAATTGCCAAATATTGGTGTTTTCAGTTGTTGCTGAACCATTGTTCTGAATGGAATAGCCCCAAGTTGCACCAGCATTACCGACTTTAGCCCTGAACTGATAGGTTGAACCTTCAGTGGTCACGTTGCGAGACAAACCACGCATGGGGTTAATCAAACGCAATGTGTGGAATACTGGATCGTAGGCTGTGCGACCACCGACATTGTAACCGCCACCAGTCAATGCAGAACTTTCCTTCAAGTATGCTTGATACTGATCATCAGATTCAAACAATTTGATTTCTTTTTCCATTTTGCCTTTTTTGACAAATTTGGATAATTGCTCACGAACCATCTTGTTCACATCGCCTTTGATGGATTTGGATGGTTTGATAATGGATGGAGCTGTATTGATCTCAGACAATTTGGCCTCGATGGCTGCCAATTTCTCTGTGGTTGCAACAGAAATTTCTTCCACTTTTGCTAGGGTTTCGGCTTTGACTTCTTCAATCTTGGCCACGTTTGATGCCTCAATGGCATCGACTTTTTCAAGAATTTTTTCGACTGACATGGTGTTTTCCTTATTTAAGACGCTTGGATAGTGCTTTCAACAATTCTCTTTCCTCTAGGGCTTTCAGAATTGAATCGGCCTCGTTGACCACCGCATCCGATTCGCTCGGCTTTGGGGTTTCCTGAATAGTTTCCTTGGCAGCATCACGCTGCTCAATTATCTTCTTCAGCATTGAAGATGCAGTGGTCGCATCTTTTCTTGAAAGCCCAGCATCACGCAGTGCTTTCTCGATCACTCTTGGATTTGCCTGGCCTTGGCCATCGAAATATTCAAGATTCATTACTTCAGCTTTGGGATTGTTTGGGTACATGACAACAGATACCTCACGCAAACCGCCTTTGGTGATCTGAAAATAAGATTCGTCATCCATATCATCATCGCATGGATTACCATCGGCATCGACCATTTGCGCCTCATCGGCATAGGCACCGACTGAAACACCACCAAACATATTGGGTGATTCTTTTAAGACATTGTATAAATCAGAGCCACCGACTGTGCTTAAATATAATTTGCCCTCGGCAGTCATGCCATCATCATCGAATTGGAATTCATTCCATTCCCCGACTGGCATTCCCATATCATTGTGATTCAAAAACATTGGCAATGGTTTGCCAGATTTTGCAAATTCATTGGCCCAGTCCATGAATCCTTCAGGCTGGTAATTGAATCGTCTGCCATCCTCACCATCCCTTGGCCC
>Ga0208614_1000277_pt1 | contig 16656 bp, 31 predicted proteins | sample CryBogCBE23Jun09_FD_184554 | JGI IMG/M metagenome (GOLD analysis project Ga0208614, IMG submission 184554) | Freshwater microbial communities from Crystal Bog, Wisconsin, USA - CBE23Jun09 (SPAdes) | ecosystem: Environmental > Aquatic > Freshwater > Lake | place: Crystal Bog, Wisconsin, USA...
AGCCAGTCATGCCCTGAGCGCCAGTAACGCCCTGCAAGCCAAGCAATCCTTGAACGCCTTGTGTACCCTGAACACCTTGAACGCCCTGTGTGCCTTGCGTTCCAGTTGCGCCTTGTGTACCTACCGCGCCCTGAATACCTGTGTTGCCCTGTACGCCCTGAGTTCCTTGTGTACCCTGCAAGCCCAATAGACCCTGAGTACCTTGAACACCTTGAATTCCCTGTGTGCCTTGGATTCCTTGCGTTCCTTGAATACCAACAGTTCCTTGAGTTCCCTGCAAGCCAAGAAGTCCTTGAATTCCCTGCGTTCCTTGAGTTCCCTGCACACCTTGAATTCCTTGTGTGCCTTGAGTTCCCTGAAGTCCTTGCAAACCTTGAGTACCCTGCGCGCCTTGTGTTCCAGTAGTTCCTTGAACACCGCGAGCGCCAGCAGCAGAGACAACAATCTGAGGCGTAACCGGGCTTACATTGATGTTATCGGTCATCGCGAAACCTCAGCATTAACTTGAACAGTTCCTACACCGAGGAAGATAGCCGCACCGCTTGTTGGGGTGAGTTTAAGATCCCACTCATACTTGCCGGGAGCGCAGTTGATTGTTGTATCTACTTGCACCTGTGGCAAAGATGTTGGGTTAAAGGTAATGCCGTTGCCAACTGTAAGAGAGAGCGCAGTTGTCTTAGCGAGCGCAGATGTACGGAACTGAAGTAGTGGCGTGTATCCAGCCAAAGAGATCAGCGTTCCAGTTGAATCTGTATAGGAGAAAGTGATAGCCCATTCCTGAGATTGGCGAACTGTAATGTTAAGCGGATCAGGCGTTTGGCTTATCGCTTGTGATGGCATCAGGTTCTCCAATGAGTGTGTTGCATTTCGGGCAGAATCGGGTGGACTTCGGTGCGGGCATCCTGCAATTAGGGCAGAACACCGCAAGCGCAGAAAGGTAATTCAACGCATTTGAGCCTTCACTCAGTTCTGTTACTGCCCAGACCATTGCATCCATGCGGTCAGGCGATTTACTACTCACACCCGGTTCGTACTCGCAGAGTTCATCTTCTAGTTCGGGGAAGTATCCGACCATGTGAAGTTTGCCTTGCTCAGAGAGAGCTGCAATAGGTTCTGCGCGTACTGCTTTACCGCGTGATGCGGTGACTTTCTTTACCGGGATTGTGTTCTTTACTTGTTGCAAAAGATGAACTACCAAATCGCCGCCGTTATTCGTTTCAGCGATGATGCGGTCTGCTTTGTGTAGTTCAAAGGCATAAACGGCTTTCTCGGCCCATACTTGGGGTGAAGCCTTAAGGGTGTAATCGGCAAGAATGTAATAGTGACCGTCACCGCTAAGTCCAGCGACTACGATTCCTGTGGAGTCTGAATCTTCACCGCTTGTTACTGCGGGGTCAATACCAACTACAACGCGAATAAGGTAAGGCGTATCTTTGACTCTAGCGGCCTCAAGTGAGGCTCTGCTCCAAAGCGCTCCCGGATTATCGTCAAGGATTGCGCCGTAAAGTTCTTGTTGGCCTAATCGAGTACCTGCATAGCGAGTCTGCATTTCAAGAAGAGCAGATTGGGAAAGGTTCTCAGCGTTATCAAAAGTTGATCCGCGAGTAACAACTGTAGTCTCGCGCTTAACGAGGTCTTTAATAAGTTTAGTTGGGCGAGGCGTTGTGGTGATAACTGCCTGTGTGTGATCGCCTAAACGAAGTCCAAATTGGAGCTGATTCCAAGTATCTTCATACTGCCAAGCGGCTAACTCATCACACCAAGCGTAATGAAACTGTGGGCCACGAAGAGAATCAGGTGTATCAGCCGAAAAGGTTTGAATGATTGAATCGTTCTTGAGTGTAAGAATACCGTTGGACTTGTTCCAGTCTTTAACGGCATCGTACTCACGCAGGATATTGAGAATTCCTGATACGCCTTCTACGCAGACATTTCTAGTATCTGAGAATGTTCTAGCAACAATGGCACAACGAACGCCGGGGTTTCTGACTGCTTTAGCGGCAAGCCATTCTGCGCCTAAACGAGTCTTACCAAATCCTCTACCAGCCATTACTAGCCAGTTTGACCAGTTATCTTCAGGTGGTAGTTGGTTCGGTCTCGCTAGACCCTTCTGAGGATGATGCCACTTCAGGTAGCGAAGTGCGGTCAGGTCGGGATTCAAGCTCTGCGCTGAGTCGCTTAATTGCTTCATCAACGGTCTCCCCATTTCCGACTACGGCAGTTCGACTCGTAGCGTTGCCTTCTAGGAGTTCGGTCTTGTCAATCAATATGCCCAAAGTAATTGCGGCTTCTCGCGCCTTTAAGTCTTCTACAATTCCGTCTAAGTGGCGTAAGACTTTGTTGCGTAGTGTTTTTAATTCTGAGATAAATGATTCCCTAGTTTCAGGGATAAGTTCTGCGGTGGCTACTGCCAAATTGCTTTTATGGTCTCCATTTTCGGAGTTTTCGGCTATCCAACGATGTAAAGTTGCTTCGCCTATGCCTAATTGGGAAGCAGTCTGTAGAACATTGCCGCCATTAGCCTCTAGTGTAACTAGAGCTTCAGCGCGTTCTTTTTCGGTGTAAGCCATAATTAAATCTTACAGGTTATTTTGTTGAAGCGCTAAGCGAGCATCTAAAAGATCATCTACGCTAGAAAGAAATAATTGCCTCTGCTGATAGGTCAGGCGATTGCCGTAGCGATCCTGTAAGCGTTCCCGTATGTGAGAAAGAGCTTCATCTATTTCAGCGAGAGTGGCTTCGGCGGTAATCATCATCCTATCCTAGTTACACGCCTACCAATTATAGAGAGAATAAGTGACATAAGAAATAAAGTCAAATCCGCTGGCGATGAGGTAACTTTTCATAAGCATCCTGTAAGTCATCTAGCTCGTACCAACCGTCATAAGACTTGATCTGCTCGCGCTCAATCCAGCGATAGACGGTGCGGGTTGTAACTTTGTAAAGCAGAGAGGCTTGTACGGCGTTGATTCTAGGCATTAAATAAATCTATCTCTTTATTATTGGCAGCCCACTCAATTCTTGCCTTGGCAATCTCAACATATTCTGCCGATTGCTCTATCCCAATGAAATCAAACCCTTCAAGAATTGCAGCCTTGCCAGTTGATCCCGACCCCATAAACGGATCGAGAACGATTCCTGCTGGCGGCGTAATGAGTCGGCAAAGATAACGCATCAGATCGGTCGGCTTTACTGTCGGGTGATGATTGGCGCGAGTCGGATTGACGAAAGTGCGATCGGGACATTCGCAACCCTCAATGACTGAAGTGCTGCAAGTGGCGCATTTACGAGCTAAGCCGTTGCCCTTAGCACCGATCTCCTTGCCAGCGAAATCATCAAGCCCCTCATTGCGATCCTTCTTGCTCGCCTTCGCGCAATAAAAGAATCGGGCGGCGCTGCCGCTGTCTCCGTAGCCTGTCAAATCGCTTCCCACCGCAACATCGGCATACGCAACATTGTAATTACTTACTCCACGCTTGCCTGATGGCTTACCACTAGTTGTTTGTGGAAACAACGCCACAACTTCATCGCTGCCATCGTGAATGACATTGGCTGGCCAGCGGCCTTCGTTGGGGTTGTAAGTTTGCTCAGGTTGTTGCCTGTCATCGCGATTTTCAAGATTGCGCCAAGAATCAAAGGCGGTGTTTGTTGCATTTGGTTTGCTACTGCCAACCCTTGTCGCATCAATGTTCAACCCACCCACGCCATAAGTGAGGACATTGTTGGCAACAGTTCCGACAATCGGCTTGCGAGCGAGAACCATTGGCTCGTGTGCTGGCTTGAGCGCCGTTCCCCAACCTTGCCATTGCTTTGCTTCGCCTTCTAGCGGTGGCATAAATAATTGGCGCGGTGTTGGGTTGTAATCGCCTGAGCCATAAAATACTGCGTTCTCATTTTCTTTGAATCCGATTGGTTCAACTCCACTTGCTTTTTGAATTGCTTTTGCAATATCGAGTGACTTCGGAAATCCTGAGCCATAGATCCATTGAATCTGATCGCGAATCTCAAATCCTGCATCCTCAATCGCCACCGCCATTCGGTGATAAGTGCGAGAGCCTGAGAAGGCGATGAGATGACCACCGGGCTTGAGTACGCGAAGCGCCTCTTGCCATACCTCAATGTTGAAGGCGATGCCGCTTGCATCCCACGACTTGCCCATAAACCCTAGCTCGTAAGGAGGATCGGTTACGATTGAATCCACCGAGTTATCTGGCATTTCCTTCATTGCTGCGATGCAGTCGTTGTTAATTAGTTGCATTATTCGCCTCACAATTTTTAACGCATACCCAAATCATTTCATAATAACCGTGATTGGGTACTGGTCGGATTTCCTTACGGCAGTCAGGACTATGCATCAATCATCTTTCCAAGCAATCTCCAGCGAGTTGAATCCCATACAGTTCCGCAGACCCTACAGGTTACCTCTAGGGTTTTCATTTGAGGATTAACCTTGAGTTTAGCGTTGCAGGGCTTTCCGGCTTCATCAATAGTTGGGCAAGAGCCGATAACGATATCTTCAGACTTATTTCCCAAGACAAAGTTGATCTTGTTGCTAATGCTGATGATCGTAGTCGCAAGATCGGCTACATCCCCGTACTCGGTAAAACTCCATTGCTCGCGCTTGATGTGATACTCGCAAGTCATGGTTATACGGTTGATCTCTTCTCCGCGCCAAGTAATACGGGTTTCTTGTCGAGTCTTACGCATTTCAATTTCGTGTTTAATCAAGGGCGTTGATATTCCTCCGGTGCGAAGATGTAAGGTTTCTATGCGTAGAGGTAGCGGTGGGGTTTTAGAACCCGACACTCGTTCGCCCTGTGCGCCGTTAGATGGCAATAGCTCATCTTCTAATTCGTGGTAACGCTTAGGAAATACACGCAACTGCTCTACCGCAAAATTCCAGCACGATTCGCAAATCGGTCTTTCAGAATGACGGCGGCAGTTAGCGCATTTCACTTTGAGCGTTTAGCCTTCAATGCTTCTACATCGGCGCGGTTGTAATAAACCTGCTTGCCTTTCTTTTCAGCCCACACCAAACGCTTGCGGTGCTGAAGTTGATGGAGATTATTCTTGGTAATCTCCAAAATCTCGCAGACAGTTTTAGAGTCAATTAGTTCCATGAGTTAGCCCATTCGGGTTCATCATTAACTACTGGCTTTGATTTCTTAGCGCCTACAAGTTCGAGAGTAACGCTATCTGCCTTAATCTCTAATCCTTGCTTTTGTGTTCCGTCTTTGGCGGTGTAACTGGACTGCTTAAATGCGCCAGTAACTTGAACACGCTGACCTTTTGAGATGGAGTCGGCAACGAGTTCTGCTTGCTTGCCAACAACCGATACAGTGAACCAAGTAGTGATCCCATCTGCCCAATTACCTGCCTTATCTTTCTCACGCGGGGTATAGGCTAGAGAGAAACGAGCTACACCAAATGAGCCGTTCTTTCCATCGTAAAACTTAATCTCAGGATCAGTTCCTACATTTCCGCTAACTGTTATCTGTGCCATGTGAAGCCTCCAATTTATTGTAATTGCCTTTGTTGTCTAACACTACTATCTCTGCACCGTGTAGGTGTAAGGGATAGGCGGCAGGGTTGGCCCACGAAGGAACCATCCAACCTTTCACCGTAGCCACTTCTGGGTTTAGGTGAATACTATTTGTGCCTAGATTGTGGCAGTTATGGTGAACCGCGATCAGGTTGGCAACTTCATCTTTGCCACCACGCGATTTCAGTTTTCTATGATGCAGGGCAAAGTCATCGCCGGGCAAACCACAAGCCTCGCAGTATCCTTTGGCGCGAGCTAATACAGTCTCCGCTATTTTCTTATCCACGCTTTACCTGCTCATAAAAATAAAACGGCGCTGAGGTATATGGGTCTTTACTTGCGGCTATTTCTAACGCCTCTTCAAGAGTTGCGCCATGTGCCAGCGCGCCAAGAGCGAGGCTAGACCCCGATCCAATACTGTAATGACCACTACCGTCAAGGCTAACGGCAAAATCGTCAGCCAAATCAAACACTTCACCACCAATGGCGATGAGGAAGGCAAATCGGGTTTCTTCATCTTTATCATCCTCTAATTTGAAATCGTTATCCTTAAAACATTGCTTGAGAGATGGAACTACCTTGGCGATCATAAAGTGATAAAGGTCTTTCTTATCTGCCGCCGTTGGAGTTGGTGGAGTCCAAATATGTTGCGCAATATCGCAAGCAGAACTAAGTCCTGCACCGGCAATTAAGTATTGACCGCGTTCGGTGATCTTTGCCATCCGAGGATGTGAGTATTTGCGAGTTGATGTGACTTGGCTATCTGTGCCAATAACCACTCGATCTTCGTATTGTATCGCCGCGATTGTGGTCATGGAGATACCTTACACCATTGTAATTAAAAAGGGCGGGAGCTGAGAACTGGAGGGATCTCTGCTCAACCGCCCTACTGTCCTAGTGGAACGGCACTAGGAACTTTAGTACCAGTAATGGCTATGCCAGAACTGTAAAGCCTTGCAGGGAGAACCATACCTATCCCGGACATAGTTCAGCCCTACTTGGATTTGCTTTTCAACAGTTGCCCTCGGGTTAAGACCTAGCCTCTGCGGGATTCCTCCAGCATAGAACTTGATCCACCTACCGTTGATTAGCATTTTAACGGGCGTGTGATTCTTGGCATCAGGTCTCCAGTTGGATTCATTTTGCCAAAGAGTCTGCAAGCAACCCCATTGAGTTGCCCACCCGTAATTATTTAATTGTAGTTTGGCATATTGCTTTGCCGCCATCGGTGTTCGTTGCACCAACATTTGCTTTGGAGCTAATGCGTATGACGGGTTAGCGAGCGCGAGTCCTACGGCTATTGCCGCTACTAGAAGGAATCGAGCCTTGAATCTCAGCGCGAACCAATCGCCGCCTGTCCTAGTGCGCTCATCGTGTGCCTCCATTGATTGTAGTCTGCATTTCTGCATCCCCTTTCTTTGGTCGTGCCGTTATTGTAGAGCAAGCCGAGCAAGCGCGGTCAAATACAACCCAATCCCCGCATGATTTACACCGGCCTATATTCCACTCGGAGTTCATAGAACTAGATCATCTACTAGCTCTTCAAGCATCTGAAGATCACCTGAGTTATCTATTGTGCGGTCAAAGATCCAATCATCCATAGCGGTTTCAGAACTATGCTCATTGGCTGGATAAATACCTTGACGGTTTATTCGCCACACTTCTCCAAACATCCACTTGATCTCTTGGGCTTCGTCAGGGAATCGAACATCAGTCACTACAACTTTATCGCCAGCCTCAACATTGCCCAAAGCCATCTCAATCCATAACTGCGGGTCAATGATCTTGCGGCCTACCTCAGTACCTAATACCTGAAGCAATCGGCGAACTTCGGGAATCTTCTTGGCGGCTTCCCAACCAAAATCATCAAAGTATTCTGAGAGATGAAGCGGGTACTCAGCTCGTACCGCGATGATCGGATCAAGCGCAAACAAACACTCTCTGATCTTATCGGCAAACGCTACGCGCTTATAGCCGTGATGCTGAACGAGAATGTTGGCAACTGTATCTTTGCCGGCCTGAGCGTACCCAGATAGTCCAATAATCATTTGCAATCCTCACAATAGTTAGGGGTTCTTAAATATTTACTTGCGGTGTAATACACCTTTGAGCAATGAACGCAACGCGCTTCTTTAGGTTTGTTCCCACGGCTTGACGGCGATCCTTGAGTGAGCCAAATCCACATCAAGAACATACCTGTTGCCATTCCAAAATAACCAAGAATCATTTGGCCTCCTCTAAACATTGCTCGCAATCTTCTTTCATTAACACCAAGCAAAGGCAACCCTTTTCGTCACAGGTATTGCCGTGTTCGTAGCACACATCAGGATTCATTACTGACCTCCCCAACCTGTACCGCGAAATACTGCGGGCGTTGCTTGGAACTGCTTGCTCATCTGCTGACCGCACTGCGGGCAGTTAGGTATAGAGCTATTTTCAAAGGATTGGTACATCTCAATCATGGACTGATCGGCAGGGCATCGGTATTCGTACTGAGGCATTAGAAAAGTCCTGTCTGTGAGATGGTAGATGCAACCCAAACAATGCAGTCATTGTCGTTTTCATTCTTGCGAGTTTTGCCGGAATCGTAGATCAAGCCATCCTTGAGTAACTTGCCGCGAGTTGGGCGAACGGTATCGCCACTCATCATCAGGACATTTTGTATTTCTTGATCTGTTGCCCCGTGTTCTCCGCGACCAAGGATAAGGTTGAAAACAAGGGATTTGTAAGTAGGTACGCGCGGCGCGGCTTTGATCTGCGCTTGGATAGAAGTGGCTCTCATTTTGTCTCCTTGTAACTAGATGGAGACTTGCCAACCTTGTAAGTGTTGGATTTTTCGCTAGGAATTCCTAAGCGACTATTTTCAATCAGCCTTTTATTTCTTTCCAACGCTTCTTTGGCGCGCTTAATATTTTTTTTATTCATCGCTGACCCAATGCAATCTGCGCGCAGAGATCCTGCACCTGTAAGAGCGAGTTCTCTAATCCGTTCTTTACAATCTGCTTACGGCGCGTTGTTAGATCAAGAGCGCAAATCTCTTCGTAGATCGCCAAACGAACGCGAGCCTGAATAGCCTTGACCATTTGCTCAACAATTTCCTGACCTTCGGGAGTATCAAGCACTAACTTTGTGCCATTGATCTTCCAATGGTTTTCCTTGCACATAAACTTAGCCATTGAGAGCCTCCTCGATAAAGAATACAAATTGTAAGAAAGCACATCCTAGTAGTGGGATGCCAATAAGAAGTAGCGCGATCATTTAGTCACCAACTTGTTGTGAAGGTCGGCGCACTTTTGGCAGACTAGCTCACGGCTTCGATCACCGTTATCTGCCACATACCAGCGAAAGTTCCACTTAGACATTCCAACGGCTTTGCCGCACATAGCGCAAGAGAACATTTATGCCACCGCCATTTCACGATTGCAGGTATAGCAAAAGTATTGGCGATCATCTTCGCAAAGATTTACCGTTACAAGATCACTTACTCCGCATTTAGAGCAGACTTGCCGGCATACGCCCCAACGGTGATTATCTTGAGCTAAGCATTTTTGATTTAACATTTCTTGCCTCCAGTTTTATCGGGGTCGTTCGCCCCGACAAGAAGAACAATACGCCTGAGTCAAGGCGATTGGAAGGCTATTTGGCAGATTTCTTAAATGTTTACCAAATCGTTATAATTGAACAAATGTTCTAAAGGCAGTCAAAACCTTCGCTAATTTCAATATCCACACCCGGCGTATCCGAGTATTCCTTGCTGGCGGTCATGCGAATTACCTGAGAATCATCTTGGAAGGCTGCCCCGCTGAGGCCATCGTTCACGGCTCGCGCCAGTTTATCCACATCTGGCATTACGGTTGGGTATTCACGCTTGACCGTTTTAGGGCGCTTTAAGCGAAAAACCATAGTAATAATTATAGGGCTTTCAATGGGCTTGCAACCTGCTGCCTTCGCCGCGTTCGCAATGAGAGCGCGCCATGTTGCAAGTTCGGTAGCGCGGGAATGAATCATTCTGCCGCCCCCGATATGTTTCATGCTCCCTTGCGGTACGGGCGTACCATCAACGGAGAACTTAATCACTCTTCAATACTGAGTGTTTCGTAGTCGGCAAAGAACTTGACCGTTGTGCGACCTGTTTGCTCCTGCAAGTGTAACTCTCTACCAAAGCGATAGATTTCAATATCCGTCACCATGAGGTGCTGACCGTTGAAATAGATCATATCGCCGAGAGCTATATCGCTCGCCTTGCGTATCTTCAGAGTTTTCATAGTTCCCCCTATTGTGTAACTCTTACAAGAATGGTGGCATATTACTTACTAACACGCAAATCGCCCCAACGGGTTTTTAGGGACTTTTTTTTAATCTAGTTAGGATTTATTGTCTTCCACCCCAAAGTCGCTCAAATCGTCTGCTAGACCCCTTAAACGGGCTTCTGCAAGCCTTATCCGAACTATCTGCGCCCAATCGTTTGTCTTTTCAGACTTAGGCATTTCTAGGGCTTGATAGGCAGGTGGGGTGGGGGTTGCCTTGAACTGACCCCGAATAGCGGCAACGGTAGGAAAGAACTCAGATTCCTTGATTGCCTCACGGAAAGCGTTGAGTAGCTCCTCGCGCCCAATCGGTAAATCGCTGAGGCAGTCGTAATAAACCTGCACCTGTTCACGGGTTACCTGATAATTGGGAAAAGCCGCGCCAGCGTAAGTAAACCCGGCAATAACATCTTCTAAGGTAATCATCCAAGCGCCTTTCGCTCGTTGAGCATCTGGGTTAAAACATTAAAGCTCTTAGGCTTGGCTTTAGAGCGTTGCGCTCGCATCCTCATCACGGGGTACTGCTTGCGTAATTTGGCGGGGCTGAGGATATTCGTAGCCCAAAAGTCATCGTTCATCGCCCAGTCAATCGCGGTCTTAACTTGCTCGCAAGTAATCGGAGTGCCTTCCTCGCGCGTATCCCCCGCGCCGATTTTTCCTTCGGTTAAAAGGCGCATCTCTAAATACCAACGATCCGAGTTAATCTGCTCTTGGAGAGGTCGAGGCTTTAATCCTCTAACACCAATGGCATCAGCAAGGTAAATGCAGAGATCAACTATTTCAGATTTTCTCTCTAGAGAGTTTTTAATATGGTTAAATGACTCTGGTTTAATGACTATGGTTTGTTCGTCATCTGTGCGGCTACCTAACTGCATTTCTGCGGCTACCTCTCCCGATTTACGATACGGGGCGGCACTAATGACTGTGTAAATATTGCTCGTATATTCATCGCCATTCTTGCGGTGAATGACCTTAACTGCCCCTACTTGTATCAACTCTTTCATAGCTCGATCTACGGTTGAAAGAGAACCTACCTGCAAATCCTTAGCCAGCGATTTACGGGTTGGGTAGCATTGGGAAGTATTTTTATCGGCTCGCCTTCTTAATACGGCGTAAAGCCTGATAGCGGTAGCAGATATCTGTGAGTGCAAAACCCACTCTGGAATTATTGCGAAATAATTATCGGCGTTGATAGAATTCATATACTCAATCTCCTCGTAAGGTTGGGTCATAGCCTCGGGTTGGTTCGCGCCAACGCCGAGGTCTTTAACTTTACCTGTAAGGTTTGGGTCAATCCAATCCACTATCGCCTCTTGTAAATCCAATAGCTCTATCAAATGCGTAGGTAATCCACATAGCCGCCGTACCTTCTTCGGGTTCTTTGGTCTGCACCATCAGATCCCTAGCCTCGGCAAGTTCTTCAATGATCCGCGCTCGAATTTGATTCTCTAGAACCATATCTTGATTCTTTAGCCCTAGTATCAAGGCGTAATGATTCTTAGCGCATTTCTTCATATCATCGGTATTGCATCGCAATAAGTGAATATGCTCTATGGCTTCTATTGCCTTCTCGGTTAGATCGTTCACGCCGCCCCCTCAATCGCTTCCTCAAGGGTAATGCCAAACTCCTCCAACTGACGGCGAGCAGGGTTTAAGTCATCATCGGCGAGTCGCTGGTTGCGGATCTTCATGCGCTCCCATCGAGTAAAGCCTCCCCAGATTCCGTACTCTTCTTCCATCCCGGCGCGCAAGCAATCCTTTTGGATAGGGCAGGTAAAACAGACCTTGCGTATAACCCTGTTCGTCATACCGCGATCCTTAAGTTCGCTTTCTTCCAAATAGAAAATATCTGTATTTAATCCTCGGCAATTAGCTCTTGTCCAATCCGTTCCCTGCACATTAACTTCTCTCACTTACCGGGGCATCCAATCTCTTTAGTAGGGTCATAGAACTTGCAGTAATGCCGGCAGAAGAACGCGGCTGAGTTCTCTGGGGCAGGTGGCTCAGTACGCGACTGCACATCAGCAACCCAAGCCCTAGCCTCTTCAACTAACTTAGGATCGTAGTCGGATTGCCATACCCTGATATCACTCATCTTGCCGTCTCTAGGGATAAAGACAAGCCCTACGGTTTTCACCGGATATTCCTGAGAGATAAGGCTGGCGTAGATATTGACCTGCATCTTCTGTTGCTTGGTAGGTAGTCCGCCCTTTGCCAACTTAGCAAGGGTCACGCTTTTCCAGTCATAGACCGCTTGATCTTTGCGCGAGTAGAAATCGCAGTTACCCACAAAGTATTCATCCTTGAAGTTCTGCTCAAGGATAAAATCGTCACCGAAAATATCGGCGGCTTTGAGAGCCTCAAAGATAGCTCCGTGTATCGCCGTTCCAATGATTGCCGCTAGGTTCTCGGTATCAAAGTTCGTAGTCGGGGTCTGTTGAAGAATATGCCAAGCCTGACGGCGGCAACCCCCAACCGATGAAGCACCAAGAGCAACCTGCTTAGATCGCTCTCGGTTTGAGTCTGCATCTTTAAGCGCAGTTGTAAGAGTCTTGATAATGTCCAACTGATTCCTCCACATCTAATAGATCTTGGTAATCAATCGTGCATTTGGTACAGACATATACCTTGAACAAGTTGTACCAACGCTTGTGCGTTTTCCTATTTGGCTCTGAACATATCGTGCAAGCCGCCATTACAACTCCAAGGTGGCTTTGATGGATGAGCTAATAGAGCGCGTGATATCTACCTGAGTGCGAATTCGATTCACATTCGCCCGGCAAGCCTTTACTGATGCCTCAGCAATCGCTTGGCGCAGGTGCATAGCCTCATTCTCAATAAGAGCCTGATCCTCACGCATCGTTGCAGTCATCTTCAGGTCAGAATGTGAGTTCTTCATACGAGCCTTAGCCATCGCAATTTCATAGTTAGCCGAGGCCGCGTGAAATTCTTGCTCGGCTTGTACGAGATCGCCATGTGCCTCATCCATCTCTTTAGAAAGATCAAAGAGTCGTTTCTCAACTTGTTGTGGAGTAATCATTTGCGCGCTCCAAACTCAAGCATGGCAACAAGCCATACAAGAAACGCGCTACCCCAAAATAGACATCGAACTACTGAGCGCACTTGGTAATAACGGCGAGTACGACCTACGCGAGGTAGTGGGTGCATCATGCTCACTTAGTTGCCTCCAATTCCTTCTTACGATCTGCAACTGCCTTCTTGATTGTAGTTCCGTTAGTTGGGATATCCAAAAGGTTTGCCTCGTTGCAACCCTGATAGAACAACTTGAGTTCTGCAACAGAAGTAATACCAGCAACTTGTTCTAGCGCTTCAACTGCTAATGCTTTCTGCTCATCAGTCCAAGCAATAACTGCTGGCTCTTCACGGCGCGCGACCTTCTGCATTTCTTCTCTAGCATCACCACGCGATTCAGCAAGATCAAATAAATCTCCCTTATGCCATAAATCTAAAGCCGCACCAAAACGCATACCAGCGTTACGCAATGCATCTCCAATGGCTTCCTTGATGGCTTGCGTTCCTCTTGAGTTTCCAGAATCACCGTAACCAATACGAGTAATGCCACAAACTGTTAAGCGAATCCATAAACCACCGCGCTCATCTAACTTTGGCAAACCATCTTCGCCTACTGCAAAGGGTTCCCACGACCAATTCAAATCAGTTTCGAGTAGTCGCTTCGTAAGAGCGGCGTGACCAACATAATCAAGTTTTAGCCCACCTTTAGGGATTTGATTTATTTCATTAGGAGCAAAAGGTTCAAGCATTTTTGCTACGGGATGAATTTCTTTTCCAGTCATTTTGACCTCCAGTTAATCTGCCGGGATTGGCATTGGTTACAGAGTAAGGGTTACCACCGACAAAGGGAAGTATTTCGTAAGGTGTTTTTTACGCTATCCTTAGTCCATGATTTCCGTAGTGGTTCGGGTATATGACCTAGAGGTAGAAATCCAGTCCAGCGAGAGTTTTCCTGACCATTTAGACGATCTATGCAATAGAGCTACTAAACTCTTTGCCGAAGCCGTAGATACTATGAAAATGTCCAATATTGCCCTTACAGGCGAGGATTTGATTGACGGCGAAGAACAAGGCTAGAATCCCCATCCCCCCTATACGACAAAGAAGCCCCTCAGCGTGGAGGGGCTTTCTTGTTGAAACTTAAAAAAAATTTTAGAAACCACCCTTACGGGTGTTACTCAAGCCATAACCTATACTCCGCGCTCACACGCCCCTTCTCGGGATCTACAAAGTGAAGGCGCTGAGAGGCTGCTCCATTGGCGGCTAGGAGGTCTCTGGCGTACCTATTGCCTGTCTCTACCGCCCCAGACATAAACACGCTACCTTCCCCGTTGGCCATATTCCAAGACTGATGCTGGTGGTAGTGGCCCAAATAAAGGTCGCGGAACTCAAAGCCCTTAGTGATCTTATCTACCTCGTCAAAAAACTTATACGCCCCTGATCTCCAGCGATCAGCAAATCGAACGATCGTTGAGGCAGTACCCCATCGAATCTCGTCTCCGTGAATAAGCAGAGCCTTGTAGTTGCCGATCTCTACGCGCTGAATGTCCTCTTTGCTTATCTGCCAAGTAAGGCGCTTCTCATCCTTTAAGGCTTGTCCGGCAAACATATATGCCAACTTGTCCCAGTTGATGTCTTTAGGCAATTCACCGAACTTACCTATACGCCCGTGATTGCCCGGCTCGCAGACTACGGTTACTTTCTCAAAGTTCGCCAAGAGAGTGCGGGTGATATCTATGAGTATGCGCGAAACATCCACGAACTGACTCATTACATCCGAATCCACCTCGTACACCTGTGACGGGAAGATCGTGGTGTTCTCAACCAAGTCTCCACCTAACATTAAGACTGCTTCCTTAACGGGGTGATCTTGGCGGTGGATATTGGTGATCTTGATGGTTTTCTCAATAGATTGCTTGACTAAACGCTCTGCCTCTTTAGAGTTGTAGGTAAGGGTTTGCTTGCCTAACTGCCAGTCAGTTGAGTGCAAAAGAGCTACTTCAGCCTTCTTAGTACGCGAGTCTTTCTTAGGCGTAGGAACTGGCGGAACTGCGCCAGCCGAGAGCATGGCATCGTGCGCTGCCTGAACAACGGCGGCGGTGAAATCATCTTTATTCTTCTTGACATTGGCTAACTGCCTTTGCGTATTGAGTAGGGCTTTGCGAAGATCGGCAATCTGCGGATCTGGCTCTAGGTTATCTTTTAGGCTCATTTGGCACACTTACAAATCTTCTTGAGGTGCTTTTCAATGCTTGCCCAAGAAATTGCAAACCCTTCCTTTTGAAGTGCGGTTAAAAGACCATTAGTGGAAATACCTTTTTCTACCGCTTTATCAAAAGCGTTTCTATCTTCATCGTTTAATTGAAGATAAATACTAGAAACAGGACATAATTTAGAATCATAACGAACGGTTGCTAATGTATCGGCTAATGCCATAGTTAAACCTCCCCTTGAGAGAAGGGTAACAAACAAAAAAGACCCCCACCAATTAGGTGAGGGTGTGTTGAAATAAAAAAGTTATTCGGTGAGATTGTTTTGATACGGCGTAATGATGTGAGATTCAGGTGCGATGTTTGGTTGGCTTGTTGGATTGTGAGGAACCGCAGCTCCACCCATAAATGACGGCACTACAAACATCAAGACTTTTTTGATATCAGTTGAAAACCCAGTAGCACCCCACGCGGTCATACCCGTACCTGCGGCAAGAGTCAAAGCCTTGGGATCTGTGAGGCGTAGTCGAATCATGGCAATTTCTTCATTAACTGATTGTAGGTGTTTTGGTCAATACCCGTAATTGGCATTTTATTGGCGCTCTGGAAGGTTTTTACGGCATAGGCTTGAGTATCTAACCAACCGCTATTTTCATAGGCTTGTGGGAGCAATCCAGCCTTAAATAGAGCCTTCTCAACGGCAAGCACCGCAGCAGTTTTACTGCTTGGCTTAAAATCGCTTGCGTTCCATGCGGGCGCAGAAAAGGTCGTATTTGGCTTGGTTGTAGCTGGGGTTGTGTTATGCGTGACGGCTACTCCGCCAGCACCAAGAGCCGTAGCTCCAGCAACGCCACCTGCCATAAGTTTATTTGTGCCAAGTGACTGAGCAGGTTTAAGAGTTGTTGAATAGGCAGGGCGAGCAATCGCCATGACATAGAGATAAGGGCGATGTCTGAAATACACGCCGTTGCCATTTGCTTGTGAAGCATTAGTGGCGTGATCGGGTGAGGTATTGCCACCTACGGTTGTAAGCCCATCTTTACTTGCGCCTACGATGATCTCAACATGAGAAGCCTGACCGTTGCCCTCAAAGGAATAAAAAACTAGATCGCCCGGCTGACCTTCGTATTTGGCAACTATCTGACCGTTGCGCTGAAACCATGCCAAACCCGCAGGGCAGTAGGAAAAGCCTTTAGGGGTTTGCGCGGCTACTAAATGAGAGAGATTGTTCTGAGCAAATACCCACGATACGAACATGGCGCAGTATGGCGCGTTGGGTACGCCATACCAATCGCCGTAAGGATTAGCATTATTCGCGCCCTCAACAAACCCAACTTGTTGTTGTGCCGTGTGGACTACATCAAGCGCGTTAGCCATAGGTTACTTAGTTGCTTCTGTTGCAACAATCTTCTGAGCATCCGCAAGTGCGGCGGTGACGATTGGAGCGGTGAGGGTTGCTGGTGCGCCTGTTACTTCATCAATCTGATTAACAAGTGACTTAGGGTTTACGCGAGCAAGGATTGGAGCAAGCAAGCCACCAACTACTGCCTTACCTGCAACTACC
>Ga0208614_1000280_pt1 | contig 16589 bp, 18 predicted proteins | sample CryBogCBE23Jun09_FD_184554 | JGI IMG/M metagenome (GOLD analysis project Ga0208614, IMG submission 184554) | Freshwater microbial communities from Crystal Bog, Wisconsin, USA - CBE23Jun09 (SPAdes) | ecosystem: Environmental > Aquatic > Freshwater > Lake | place: Crystal Bog, Wisconsin, USA...
ATCCAACTGGCTGCATTACTCTGGGCGTATTCAAGCCCCTCGACGGTGGGATGTGTGTCATGGTCATCGACTGCTGGCAAGACCACCTCACCTACCCCCAACTGCGCCCCAAAGTAATCGACGAGTTCGAAGTCGTGTACGGCGAGGGCAAAGAGAAGAAGCGCGTCGACCTCTTGCTGGTGGAGGACAAGTCGGCTGGCATCTCATTGATACAGGACTTGCAACAGGCTGGTCTACCCGTCCACGCATACAACCCCGGCCGCGCCGACAAGATCCAACGCCTGAGCATTGTGGCCAACATCATCAAAGCTGGCCGTGTGTGGGTGCCCGAGTCTGACCAGCGTAAGGGTTACGTCCGTGCATGGGCTGAGGGCATGGTGAGCCAGATATGCTCCTTCCCCAAGGGGACGGAACACGACGAGTTCGTTGACTGCATCTCACAAGGCCTGCGCTACCTGCGTGACGGAGGCTGGATCACCATTGATTTTCCACGAGACGACAGCGTGGACAGCGATGACATTGAGGACGCAGAAATATACAACCGCAGCCGAGGTGGTAATCCTTATGCGGCTTGATCCAGTTAAACTGGACTGCAAAGTTATCCACAGCCCCAGTTAAACTGGACTCGAGCATTGTGTTTGCCACAGTCATCGTGGCTTGGCATAATGCCGAAAACTCCCCGAGGTACGCATGACCAAACCCAAGTATCCCCGTTCTGAGGCATTGGAACTGGCTCGACTCAACGCCATCAAGATGCTGGGTCTGCATGAGAACAACACACCAGACGAGCGGGCAAAAGCGCTTGGGTTTTTGTTGGATCAACCTTTATATCACGGGACTCAAAGCGATTTTCCTGCATTTCAAAAAAGCAATCGACACAGTACATACGCCACAGAAGACCCGGAAATTGCGGACATTTATGCAGAGTCAGAAAGACGCCCCGGTAATGCTGGGCCAAATGTTATGCCTTTAGTCGCTAGAGGCAAGAAATTAACTGTGTCTGATACAGAGCCAAACCATCCAAACAATCATGGGTTTTTTAACGACAATTTAGCCAAACAATTGGGGGTTCCATGGCAAAGAGGATTGCTAAAGCAATTGCCTAAGCATGGATATGACCGTCTTGAAGTCAATGACATGACTGATCTTGGCGGCATTCAAACACAACACATGTTTCCAGAGCCAGAAGTACTGCGCTCACGCTTTGCGGCGTTTGACCCAGCACGAGCACACGAAAACGATTTACATGCAGCCCAAGGAGGCAACGTGGAACCTACGATTGAAGAAATGCGGCAAGCTGTCCTTAACCAGAAGCCGGTCAAAGCTGAGGGTGGCAGAGTTCCAGAGCACGACCTGCTGCATCACCCCGGTCAATCAAAGATGATCGGTGAAGAGCACGTTTTGCACAACTCGCCCGAACTCAAGATTACCAAGGCAAAGCACTCGCATCCAAAGTTTAATTCGTACAGATATTTGTCATACCAAAATAATGAGCCAGTTGGGGTGCTGCAATTCATGACAGACGGAGAAACACCCAAGTCTGCCGTCATTCAAAACGCCTACGTTAAATCAAACATGCAGCGTCAAGGCATTGGATCAAATTTGTTGGCAAGAGCGCGACAAGACTTTGACTTAAAGCACAGCGATGAATTAAGTGAGGCAGGCAAAGCGTTTGCCGCCAAAACAAAAGCCCAAGGAGGCAACGTAAACCATTTTGCCAAAGGCGGCTCGGAAAAGGCCTTGCACTTCCCTCCAGCACCATCACTCAGCCAAGCCGAGATCAATGCTCATGCAGAGCGCATGGCTCGTCAGATCGAAGGCATCGACAACCCAAACAAGAAAATCCAAAAGCAACTGGCTCGAGAGCAGAACCTGCCCGTGACCATCAAAGGCGCCAAGAAGGCCGATGTGCCTGTGATCGACTATGAGAAGCTGCTCGGCTCCTACACGGTCGGTGTGCCCGGTGATCCAAGCCGCGGTGGTGTCGTTCCCTCAAAGGGCAAGAAGCGCCTCGGTTTAGAAATGCTTAAAGCCGGTGAGACGCTCCATGCTATCGGCGGCGAGAAGCTGGACACTCCAGTTCCTTTGTATGGCGGTAAGGACTACGGCGCCTACGGCCACCCTGCTGGCTGGGCCAGTGACTTGGGTGCAAGTGCTGGGATGTTCAACGTGGTCAAGCGCTTGGCTGAAGAGAACCCTGAGCGGGCTGTCTATGGCCACTACCACAAGATGTCGCCTGAGTCGCTTAATCATGCGGTTCACATGCTGGACGCCGTGTTGTCTCACCACCGGCCTCATGAGTCGTCGCCTAAGCAGATCGAGATGCTGAACCACCTGATGCGCAACGTGGCCACGACCACTGGCAAGTCAGATGTTCCTTATCCTACGTTCCCCGGCTTTGAGAACCCAGCCGACGTGATGCTGCATGGCTCGATGAACTCTGGCATGCGCAAGAAGATCATTGGCTTGTTGGGCAAGGAGAAGAACTTCCCCGGCGGCAAGCAAAAGCTGGACGACATCATCTATGCGATCAGTCACCCTGAGTTGCGCAACATCGAGACTGGCGCTGGTGGTAATGCCGTGATCAAGTTTGACCCAACCCGTGAACTGCGTGAGAGCATTTCGCCCCACCCAACTTATGGCCACGACATCCCGTCTGAGTTGGTTGGCAAGACCCGCTACATCACGCCCATGGAAATCTTGGCGCCGCGGTCATACAACAACTCTGTTCAACGGAACATTGGTAAGCCCGTGATGCCATTCAACGATGCCAAGATGAACATCATCCGTGAACCGATTGACCAACAGTATGTTGACCAAATGAAAGCTTACGAAGAAGCAATGCGCAAAAGACTTGGCTACGCCAAAGGAGGCGATGTAAAAGAACCAACCATCGACGAGATGCAAGCCGCTCTGGCATTGCGCAAATCGCACATGGCTGCCGGTGGCCAACCCAAGAACCCGTTTGACTATGAGAACCCAGAGCATGTGGCCAACGTGGTCAAGATTGCCGCACAGCACAAACTCTTAGCGCCCATTACTGATGTGCATAAGCACTTGGCTGACATCTTGTCTGGCGGCCACTACAAGCACATTGAAGACCCCAACATCCAGAACGCTATCCGCCAAGCTGGCCATGATGCTTACTATGTGGCTGAGAAGAGTGGCAAGCAAAGCCACATCATGAACAAAGCCGATGGCGGTGACGTGGCTATTCAACAAGTTGGCGCTGAAGAAGCCCCCAACTTGCCGACCAAAGACTTTATCCTGCCTCATGGTCAACATCCCGGCCAGTTGCCCGTTGGTGGCGTGGATATGCAACCCGCCGTGCCCGGACAACAACTGATGCCTCAGCAACCGGGTCAACAGCCCCAGCAAGGCGGTCAACCACCACAAGGTGGCCCAGCCCCTCAAGGCGGCCCGCAAGGCGCTCCACAGCCCAGCAACATCCTCCAGATGACGCCTCAAGGCCGTGCTATGGGTGCTATGCAACCGCAACAGCCGCAGCAAGCTAAAAAAGGTGGGACAATCAAGCCTGTTGGGCACGACATCACCAAAGAAAAAGTTACAATTTCGCCCAACCTTGACGCCATGCAGTACGAACTGATGAGCGTTAAACACTTCAAGAAGGCCAAATGATGGACGAGCAAGACAACATCGACCCAGAACTGAACGAAGACGGCAGTGCTGAAGTAGACATTCCCGAAGAGGACATTGACACCGAAGAACTGCCTGATGGCTCTGCGATAGTGACGCTGCCGGAGGACGGCCCAGAGGTCAACCCTGACTTTTACTCCAACATGGCAGAGAGCATGAGCGACTGGGACTTGCAGCCGCTGTCTGCTCGGTACATTGACCTGCTTGAGAACGACAAGAACGCACGAGAATTAAGAGATAAACAGTATGAAGAGGGTATTCGTCGGACTGGTATGGGCAATGATGCCCCCGGAGGTGCAACCTTTATGGGAGCCTCTAAGGTCGTCCATCCTGCCATGGCTGAGGGTTGCGTCGACTTCGCTGCACGGGCGATCAAAGAGATGTTCCCGCCGGACGGCCCTGTACGCACGAAGATCATTGGCACGGTTGATGACCAGAAACTGGAGGTCGCAGAGCGCAAGCGTGACTTCTTGAACTGGCAGATCACCGAACAGATCGAAGAATTCCGTGACGAGCAAGAACAACTGCTGACCCAACTGCCTTTGGGCGGCTCACAGTACTTCAAACTGTGGTACGACGAGAAGAAGAAACGCCCATGCGTTGAGTTCTTGCCGATTGATCGAGTGATCCTGCCATTTGCGGCGACTAACTTCTACACGGCAGAACGTGCGGCAGAGATGCACGAGATCACGCATTGGGAGTTCAACCGCCGTGTAGCGTCTGGTATGTACCGTGACGTGAGCATCACCCGCGCCACGATGGAACTTGACCCCACCAAGCCTCAGAAAGCCAACGACAAGATTGAAGGCAAGAAGTATGAGGACAATGATGACGGTTTGCGCAAGGTCTACCACATCTACACCTACATGGAACTGGAAGACGACAAGTATTCCAAGGGTGAGATGGCTCCGTACATCTTGATGATTGATGAACTGAGCAATCAGGTCGTGGGTTTGTACCGCAACTGGGAAGAAACAGACGAAACAATGACCAAGCTAGATTGGATCGTTGAGTTTAAGTTCATCCCGTGGCGAGGTGCTTATGCGATTGGCCTGCCCCAGTTGATCGGTGGCTTGAGCGCTGCCCTGACTGGCGCCTTACGCGCTTTGCTGGATACAGCCCACATCAACAACAGCGCCACCATGCTGAAGATGAAGGGCGCCAAGATCAGTGGTCAATCTGCACAACCTGACGTAACTCAAGTGATTGAGATTGAGGGCGCACCCGGTGTTAATGACATTCGTCAAGTGGCGATGCCCATGCCGTTCAATCCGCCTTCGGACGTGCTATTCCAGCTTCTAGGCTGGCTTGACACGGCCGCCAAGGGGGTAGTTACCACCAGCGAAGAAAAGGTCGCTGACGTCAATTCTCAGGCTCCTGTGGGCACAACTCAGGCGCTGATTGAACAGGGCGCCGCGGTGTTCTCCGCTATTCACGCTCGACTGCATGAATCTCAAGCCCGTGTGCTGAAGATTTTGTGCCGCTTGAACCGCTGGCACTTTGACGAAATGCGCAAGGCTGACGTTGTCACCGACTTGGATATTGAGCGTGACGACTTCGCCAAGAACACCGACATCGTTCCGGTGTCTGACCCGCACATCTTCTCTGAGACTCAGCGCATGGCTCAGAACCAAGCTGTGCTGGCGTTGGTGGACAAGTATCCCGACCAGTTCAATGTCTCCAAAGTGTTGTCTCGCTTCTTGAAACAATTGAAAGTGCCGGACATCAACGAGATCATGAAAGACGTTCCTGCACCGGAGCAACGTACATCCGCGGACGAAAACGCCGCCATGCTCATTGGCCAGCCTGCATACGCTTACATGCAGCAAGACCACATCGCCCACATCCAAGATCACTTGCAGTTTGCGCTCAACCCATTCTTGGGCCAGTCGCCGTTTGCTGATCCGGGCTATCTGAACAATGTGATCGAGCACTTGAAGCAACACATGACGCTCTGGTACTTGAACCGCAGCAACGCCTATGTGGCCGAGTCCCGCGGTGGCAAGCCTGTGACCAACTACGATGATCCAAAGTTGACATCAAGCATTGACCAACTGTACGCAGTGGTGGGCGCACATGTGGAGAAGGACACTCAAGAGGTGTTCCAAGCCTTTGTGCCAGCCTTCCAAAGCCTTATCCAGCAAGCCCAACAGCGCCAACAATCTGCCCAAGGCAACCTGCCTCCAGATGCTCAAGTCGTCAAAGACACCAGCATGGCAGAGACACAACGCAAGGCTGCCAAGGACAAGGCGGATCAACAGATTGCTCAGGCACGGTTGCAAGTGGAAGCACAGCGCAACCAACTGGACAACCAGACACGCATCCAGATCGAAAATGCAAAATTGACGCACGAAACGATCAATCACGCTGCCGATATGCAGCAACAGAATTTACAATCGGCTCAACAGCCACAACCGGCAGCAATGCCACAACAAGGAGTTCCAAATGGCATCTGAAGCAGAACAAAAGGGCATCAATGTGCCCCAGCACAAACGCTTGGCCCAAGGCGAAAAGCTGGACGGTACTAGCCTGCAACCCAAGGGCGGCAGCCAATCTCAAGGCAAGTCGCACGGCGGTTTGAGCGCATTGAAGAAACAAAAATGATTGACCGCCTGATCCATGTGATCAAGCTTCAACAAGCCGAGTTGAGCGCGTCCCTAGCCTCGGGGCATGCTCAATCTTGGGAAACTTATCAGCGTCTGGTGGGCAGGTACGAGGGCTTCCAACAAGTGTTGGACGAGATCGACAACTTGCTGGACGAGGATAAGGGCAAAGAATAGACCCCAGTTTAACTGGGGCATGAAACGTCCCCCTAAAGGACGGAGGCCGCGCTGATAAAGCGCTTAGAAGACGCACCTGCAAAGGTGATTTTAGGAGTTAGTATGAGTGATACAAAAGACCCAATCCCCACGATTGAGGGGCAAGCGGGCGTGTCTGATCCAGTTGAACTGGCATGGGCATTCCCAGATGTGGCACCGGGGCAGCAGCCTTATGGTGGCCGCGTGATCGTCCAACTACGCCGGATCAAAAAGAAGGCTGGACTCATCATCATCGTTGATGAAACCAAAGAGAACGAAAAATGGAACAACATGATCGGTAAGGTCGTGTCTATTGGCCCATTGGCGTTCAAAAACCGAGACACGATGGCGTCATGGCCAGAGGGTTCTTGGGCAAATGTTGGTGACTTTGTGCGCGTTCCCCGCTGGGGTGGCGACCGTTGGGAGCGTCCAGTTCCTAATGAGGACGGCGAAGACCCAGTTTTGTTCATGACGATTAACGATCACGAACTGATCGCCAAAGTTACGGACGACCCGCTGTCGTTCAAAGCTTACGTTTAAGGAGCCAACATGAGTACCGAACCAAAAGATCAAGATTTAGACATCGAAGAGGGCGTTGACGGCTCCGCGGTGGTCGACTTGCCGGATGATTTTGTCACCGATGATGACAATTCAAACGAGCCTGTCGAGAAAAACGAAGGCGGGAACGTCCAAGACGAAGAACCCGACCATCCTGATGACTCAGAAGCTGTTTTGGCGGCCAAACGAGCACGTCGCAAGGCAAAACGTGACCTTGCCAAGCGTGGCCGTGAAGAAAAAGACGCCCAAATTCAGGCTCTGCGTCGCCAAAATGAAGAAATGCAACGCAAACTGGCTCAAGCCGACCAGCGTTTGCAACGAGTAGAACAAGAAAGCCACCAAGGCTTCGTTTCTCGAGTGGAAAAAGCCGTCCAAGACCAGCAAGTGCGTGTTGAATACGCCAAAATGAAGCTGGCAGAGGCCGCAAACAGCGGTGACGGCCAAGCAATGGTTGAGGCGCAAGAGATGATGTACCAAGCCCGTAAGGACTTGGACGCATTGGAGAACCAACGCCGTCAAATTGACCAACAACCACGCCAACAACCGGTTGCACCGGCCGCACCTGATCCACGAGTGCAACGCAACGCTGCGGACTGGCTGAAACGAAACAATTGGTACAAGGTTGACGGTTCAGACACCGATAGTCGCATCGCAAAAGAGGTCGATGTTGAACTTTCTAAAGAAGGTTGGACACCAACTGACCCAGATTATTGGGATGAACTCGATAACCGCTTGCAAAAGTATTTACCCCATCGTTACAATGGGGCATCTGACGGCAATTCTGCTGTTCGTAAACCGAGGAATGTAGTGGGCAGTTCTGGACGTGAAGCTTCTGCTGCGTATGGTGGTACTAACCGCAATCAATTCACGCTGTCACCTGAACGGGTGAAGGCGATGAAAGAGATTGGGGCTTGGGACAACCCTGAGCGCAAAAAGAAGATGATCGCCGAATTCATTCGATATGACCGCCAAGGCGGTAACCGCTAATTACTTGGAGAACAAACATGACAGAATCACGCCTAAAGAAATCCCTCAGTGCTGGTGGCCGCAATGATCGCGCAAGCGAGGACGCAAGCCGCGAAGCACCCGAGAATAAGTTCGCTTCAACACAGGAACGTCGCAAGATGTGGAGTGAGGAGTGGACGCAATCAGCGCTTCCGAAATTACCTAACCTAGATGGCTGGCACTTGTGCTGGCTTTCGACAACCAACAGCTACGACTCCATTGATAAGCGGATTCGCCAAGGGTACGTTCCAGTTAAGTCTGAAGAGTTCCCCGGCTTTGAAAATTATCGAGTGAAGTCAGGTGAGCATGTTGGCTACATCTCATGCAACGAAATGTTGCTGTTTAAATTGCCGATGGACATCTATCAGGACATCATGTTGTATCAACATCATGAGAAGCCCCGCGAGGAGGAGGAGAAAATCCGAGTCCAACAGGAGCAACTGCAAGGTGCGGCACGAGACAGCCGAGGTCGTTCTTTGGTGTCAGTCGAGGGTGAGGGTTTTGGTGGTTTTGATCAACAGCCAAGCAAAATGCCGGTATTTTCCGGCTAACCCAAGGAGTTTAATATGAGTGCAACCTCTGCTCCGTTCGGCTTGCGCCCCGCGTTCCACCCCTCCGGTTTGGATCGCGCTCAAGCGCTTGCTGGCGGTATCACCTCTGGCTACTCGACCGCTATTCTTAAAGGTCAACCAGTAGCCTATTCCGCCTCCGCTGGCGTCATCGTTCCTATCACCGCTAACAGCACCCAAGCCACTTGGTCTGGTGCTTTCGCTGGTGTGGAATGGACTGATTCCACTGGTCGTCGTCGTGTGTCCAACTATTGGCCCGCAAACACCGCGTACATCGCTGGTTCTTGCGTTGCTTATTTCTACAACGATCAAAACATCGTTTATGAAATTCAAGCTGATGGCTCGATGGCTCAAACCACTATCGGTAATGAGTACCTGTTCACCAACGTGACTGCTGGCTCGACCACTACTGGCCTGTCGCAAGCTACCTTGGGTGCTTCGACCGCTGTCGGTAATGCTCAACCCGGTCAAATGCGCGTCGTTGATCTGGCCCCCTATGTGGACAATGCGTGGGGTGATTCCTACACCGTCGTCCGTGTCGTTAACTCAGCTTCGCAGTTCTTCGGTACTGTGAACGCCATTGCATAAAGGGAGCTAAATCATGGCAGCACCAATGCGCAGTACGGACTTCCGTTCGATTGTTGAACCTATTCTTAACGAATGCTTCGACGGAGTCTATGATCAACGTGCCGACGAATGGAGCCGTGTGTTCCGTGAAGAAGACGGCATTCCCCGTAACTACCACGAAGAACCCGTCTTGTACGGTTTCGGCGCCGCACCTCAGTTGCCTGACGGTACGCCCGTGACCTATCAACAAGGTGGCGTCCTGTTCCTGCAACGCTATGTGTACAAAGTGTATGGCTTGGCCTTCGCTTTGACCAAAGTGTTGGTGGAAGACGGCGATCACATTCGTATCGGTCAAGTTTATGCACGTCACTTGGCACAATCTTTGGTGGAAACCAAAGAACTGTTGTCTGCTAACGTGTTGAACACAGCTTTCAACAGCGCCTATGTTGGCGGCGACGGCGTGTCTTTGATCAACACCGCTCACCCCATCGTGAACGGTACTTTCAGCAACCAATTGTCGACCGCCGCTGTGTTGTCGCAAACTTCGCTGGAACAAATGTTGATTCAAGTTCGTCAAGCTGTTGACAACAACCAAAAGAAAATTCGTTTGGTTCCTCGTCAACTGGTTGTCGCTCCCGGCAACATCTTCCAAGCTGAAGTTTTGTTGAAGTCGGTTCTCCGCACCGGCAACGCCAACAACGACATCAACCCCGTGAAATCCATTGGGTTGCTGGACGAAGGCGCTGCTGTGTTGAGCCGCTTGACCAGTTCGACCGCATGGTGGGTTCAGACCGACGCTCCCGAAGGCATGAAGCTTTTGATGCGCCGTCGTCTGGAAAAGACCATGGAAGGTGACTTCGAAACTGACTCGATGCGCTACAAGGCCACCGAGCGTTACACAGTGGGTTGGACTGACCCCCGCGCCATGTACGGTACTCCCGGCATGTAAAGCAAGCGGGTGGGCCTAAAAACCCACCCTTTTTTAAAACCTGAGTGGTTCAAGCCACAGGGAGAAAAAAATGCCTCAATTTAGTGATGATCTGTTCTTGGGTACTGCCCAAGGCTATATTGGTACAACCAACACGTCTGCTGAAGCCGTCATTACTGGTTCCGTCACCGGCACCACCATGACCGTTACTGCGATGAATTCTGGTGATTCTTTGGTTCTGGGACAATACGTCAACGGCACCGGTATCACCGCTAACTCTTACATCACGGCCTTTGTGTCTGGTGCAGGTGGCACGGGTACTTACACCCTGAGCGCTTCCTCATCGGCTACTGGCTCGATCACAATTTACGCTTCCGGTAACTCCGGTCTGGGCGATCCTTCACCAATGGAAGTTGGTGTTGGCCCATTGGGTCGTGAATATGTGTGGGATGTGGTTCCTCAGACTCTGAACAACGCCAACATCGCAGCCGCTCAAACGCCTGCCGCTGCTGGTAACTTGACATTGGCTGCTGGTACTAACACCAAGACTTATGTCCGCAACGATGGCACGACTGTGATCCAGTTGGACACTCCCCGTGCTGTTCAGTTGACCACCGCTTCTGGCACTATCAGCACCAGCCGCAACCTGACCGTTTCTGGTTACGACTACTACGGCCAAGCAATGACCGAAGTGATCGCCACCGGCACGACATCGTCTGCTGTTGCCAACGTGTCTGGTAAGAAAGCTTTCTACCAGATCTCCAGCATCGCCATTAACGGTTCTTTGCCAGTGACAATCCAATTTGGTACTACCGATACCCTCGGTTTGCCTTTGCGCGTGTTTGACGCTGGTTATGTTGTCCGCGTGGGCTGGAACAACACCTTGGCCAACGACACTGGCGGCACCAGCGCATTTACTGCTGCTGACATGACGACCCCCGCAACTTCGTCAACTGGCGATGTGCGTGGAACTTACTACCCCTCTAGCGCCACTAACGGCGTGAAGCGTTTGGTTGTCGTGATTGCACTGCCCGGCATCGCTGCTGGCCCCAATGCAACCCGCACTGGCGCTTTGGGTGTGACCCAAGCTTAATAGGAGGCTTTCATGGCTACAAAACACGCTGGCGGCTTTAGCCAAATGCCAAAAATGATGACTGACGAGCCGTCAGTTATCTTGAAGCTGAAAAAGGGTGGCAAAGTCCATAAGAAGGAACACCACGAAGAGCACGGCCATCACAGCATGCACCATGCTGCTGCAAAGCACCATGAAGGCATGCACGGCCACGCTGAACATGGTCACGCCCCCAAGAAGCCTTCCATGGCCGAACGCCGTAAAGCAATGAACCCCAACCAATACGCTCACGGCGGTAAGGTTCATCACAAGGCTGATGGTGGCATGATGCCTATGGGTGCCCCTATGGCCTCTCCAATGGCCGCTATGGGCCAAGCCAAACTGGCTCAAATGGCTCCTGCCATTCGTGCCGCTCGTGCTATGCAAGTCCGCAAGGCCTTGACCGGTATGAAAAAGGGTGGCCACGCTGGTATGGAAAAACATATCGAGAAGTTGGAAAAAGAACTGCACCACCACGAGTCTTTGGGTATGAAAGAAGCACATCACAAACATGGTGGCAAGATTCATCACAAAGCCGAAGGCGGTAAAGCTTCTGGCAAGGCTCTCGACAAGTTCGAAACCAAAACTACTATTGAAAAAGACGAAAAACCTTTCGTTAAGACCAAAGTGGTTGACGGCGACCATGCTGACAAGCACCACGGCACCGGTTCGATCAAAGAAAAGAATGCTGGCGGTTACAAACGTGGTGGCAAAGTCCATCACAAAGCAACTGGCGGCGATATTCCTGCTGATACCGACAAGAAGAAGAACCCCGGCCGTACGGTCATGGGTGGCACTATTGAAGGCAATGAGCACGACTTTGAAAACACCGAGATGCACGAAGCTGAACGCGACCGCGCTCACGGCACTGGCGGCGTTCGCATGAACAACGCTGGCGGTTTCCGTCACGGCGGCAAGGCTCACCACAAGATGCACCACAAGGCAACTGGTGGCGCTATTGAAGGCAACGAAATGAAGTTCGCCATCAACAACGTGGACGGCACTCCCAAGGGCAAGACCAACACCAAAACTGGTGAAGTCAAAGAAGCCAATGCTGGTGGCTACAAGCGTGGAGGGCATGCCACAAAAAAAGCCTACGCTACGGGGGGGAATGTTAACGATCAAGGCAAGGCAGAAAAAATGCCTCGTCACTTCGTTAGCCGCCCCGTAGCCAACAGCCTGCAATCTGGTACTTTCAAAAAGGGTGGCAAGGTGCATCACTTTGCCGATGGTGACCTTGTAGACGCCTCTAAGGGCGCCTATGACGCCGCTATGCGCCCCGATCAGGACGATATGGACACGGCACGAGCCATCCGTAGCATTCCTAGTCGCTTGTATGAAGGTGCAAGATCATTGATGGGTTACGGCAAAGATGCCGGAGCCGGTCGTGGTTTTGTTAACCCCAGAACCGTTGCTGAGATTGAGAAATCAGTCCCACAACGTAAACGCGGCGGACGCGCTAAGTAAACAGCGGGGGCTTCGGCCCCTGCTTCTTTGAGGAATTATCATGAGTAATGGAATCGTTGCATCAGTAACTCGTGCAGGGGCTTATGAGCCGTTTGACCTTCAAGTTGCTCGTGGGCAAATTTCAGGTCACACTGTCGTCAGTTTGTTTGGTTACCAACCATCGGTGACATCAACTTCAATCCCAATTTGGGAAAATGCGACTACTTACACATACATCACATCAGCATCAACTTTGACGCTGGTGAGTACATCTGCATCTGATGATACAAGCGCCAAAATTTTAATCAGCGGTTTGGATGCTAATTTCAACCCATTGTCTGAAACCTTGGCGATGAATGGCGTGACTGGCGTGACGACGGTCAACAGTTATTTCCGCGTTAATAGCTTGTTGATGGTATCTCCCGGCACTGGCCAATCAACCAATGTTGGTACTATCACACTCAAGCAATCTTCCAACATAGTTGCGCAAATTAACATTGGTATTGCCAAGTCACAAAGCACTATTTACACCGTACCTGCTGGCTACACGTTCTATTTGGACTTGGCTGAAGTCAATACTTCAAATAGCTATACAGGCAGCACAATTGTGACTTACAAGGTGCAAGCTATTAACAACACAACTGGCGTCAAGTTGACTGTTTTGCAACAACCGTTTGTGTCAATTTACACAGCAAATCGAGCATCTGACCCATTTGCGTATGCCGAAAAAACGGACATTCAATGGCAACTTGTTACTAACACGGGAACAATTGCTGCTGGTGTTATCGTGACCGGCAAACTGATCCAAAACAATAACACCCTAACCGTACCCGGAGGTTAATCATGCCCTTGATCAAGTCCAAATCCAAGAAAGCTTTTGAGCACAACATCAAGGCTGAGATTCACGCTGGTAAGCCTGTTAAGCAAGCCGTGGCCATCGCCTACAGCGAAAAGCGTCACGCTCACAAAGCGCATGGCGGCAAGGTTTCGACCTGCCACGAAAATCCCATGTGCAAAGGTGGCTGGTAATGGCCAAGCCGGGGCTTTACGCCAACATCCACGCAAAGCAGGAGCGCATCGCTCACGGTTCTGGTGAGAAGATGCGTAAACCCGGCTCTAAGGGTGCGCCCACGGCTGCTGCGTTCAAAGAGTCGGCGAAGACCGTCAAAAAGAAAGAAGGCGGTGTGTCGTTGGCTGTTGGCCGCGGTGAGAAGTTGCCTGTTTCCAAGGGTGCTGGCCTGACCGAAAAAGGTCGTGCCAAGTACAACCGTGAAACTGGGTCGCATTTAAAGGCTCCACAGCCTCAAGGCGGCTCCCGAAAAGACTCGTTTTGTGCCAGAATGAGCGGTGTTGTAGAACACTCAAAAGGCGATGCCGAACGTGCAAAAGCATCGCTGAAACGCTGGAAATGCCCCGGCTGGTAAAGGAACAAACATGTCCGATCTGAAGTCAATGATCAAGGCCGTGGCTGAGGCGCATAACGCCAAGAATCCCGGCCGCCGCATTTCAATTACCGACCCCATGACTCGTGAACAGTCAGAGGAGCGTCAGGAAAAGCGCCGTCAACAAGAGGCTGTTGAGGCCAAAGAACGCGCCAAGAAAGATGCGGCTGACCTGCCCAACCTTGAAAAGCGTCATGCAGAGATGACCAAAACTTACGAAGGCGGTAAGAATTATCGTTACGCCGACCGTGAGCAAAATTTGTCTGACTATGAGCGCAAGGCTCGTGACATTGAACCAGAAATGAACAAGCTGGGCGCTCGTATCAGCGCAGCCAAGGCTGGTGGATACAAGCAAGGCGGCAAGATTGACTTGAAGCACTGCAAGATCAGCACCGTTGAGAAGAGCCACAAGCACAAAGACTGGTGAGGTAACCAATGGCTTACAGCGGAACAGTAGGACAAACGGTCGTTACGACCCAACAAATGATCGACCAAGGCGCCCGGATGTCGGGCAAATTGGCCGAAGAGTTGACTGTCGAGCAAATTCAGGCCTCTAAACAGGCCTTGTACTACGTTCTGAGCAACTTGATCAATCAAGGCATCAACTATTGGGCCATTGACAAGAAGGTTTACGGCTTCAACGCTGATCAATTTGAGTATCTGCTACCTGTGGGTGGTAATGACGTTTTAAACGCGCTGTATCGCCGTTTAAACCGCCCTACGCCTGCCCAATACGGCGGATACTTCGGCTCATCCGGTGTTGTTGGCCTTGCGTTTGACAACAATGTGCTGACTGCCGACACCCAGACATCGCCGAACGGCTACATTGGCATCAACTATGGTAGCAACAACCCCATTTATGCGGGTTCGATTGGTATCTTGCCTGCCACTTCTGGCCAGTTCCACATTTATTTGGAATGGTCGAATGACGGCGCCACATGGAATCTGCTGGAAGACACTGGCGTGACCACATGGGTCAGCGGCCAGTGGCTATGGTACGACATTGACCCCGGCGTGACATGCCAGTATTACCGTATGCGTGAAACTGGTGGCAATACTTTGAGCGTGGCTGAGTTTTTTGTGGGCAACAACTCCACAGAAATCACGATGGCACGTTTGAACCGTGATGATTACACGAACTTGCCCAACAAGAACTTCACGGCCAACCAGCCGTATCAGTTCTGGCTGAACCGCACGATCCCTCAAGCCAAGATCACGCTGTGGCCAACGCCAAGTGACCCATTTGAGCAGATGGTGGTGTGGTATTCACGCCAGATCATGGATGTGGGTGATTTGTCTGGCCAGATTGAGATTCCTCAGTACGCCCAAATGGCCATTCAAGCCATGTTGGCGCACCAAATGTCGATGATTTTGCCCGGTGTGGATGTGCCTCGTATTCAATATCTTGAGACACAGGCTGAGAAGCTGTTCATCATGATGGAAAATGAGAACCGCGACAGATCGCCGATCTACTTCGCCCCGAACATTAGCGTCTACACGAGGTAAGAATGCAGTACCTCACATATGCGCATTACAAACCCAACAATGAAGTGTTTTACATTGGAAAAGGGTCTGAATTCCGTGCATCCACAACCAAAAACAGAAATAAACAGTGGCACGATGTAGTGGCGGAGTGTGGTGGTTTCAAAACTGAAATTCTTGGTCGTTGGGAAACTGAAGCTGAAGCGTTAGATCACGAGCGGTTTTTAATTGATTGCTTTCGATCTATCAAAGCGCCATTGGTAAACATTACATCTGGTGGACAAGGCGTTCATGGTTTGAGGCATTCTGATGCCACCAAAACGGTGCTGCGTCAAAAATCTTTAAACAATGGTTCTGTTGAGCGTTGCATACAAATGGCCAACGACCCAGCCATGATTCAAAAACGACGAGCAGCCACTATTGGCAAAAAGCGTACAGAAGAATCAAAAGCAAAAATGGCAAAAGCCAAATTTTATAAATCACGCAAGATTGTTGTGTGCGAACAAAATTTTGAAAGCATTTCTGCCTTGGCAAAATTTCTCGGCTTGTACAGAACTACAGTGCGTAGATGGATTGACGCCGGTCAAATGATCAAGATAGAGGACGCCTATCATGCCAAGATTTCTTGATACGACTGGCAATGCGTCTATTGCCATTTTTATTTGTGATCGTTGCAAAATGAAAAGACCCATCATTGAAGCAATGCCTGATCCAAATTTTAGTGGCCTCAAAGTGTGCCAACAAGGGTGTGCGGATGAGAAAGACCCATACCGTCTTCCCGCTAGGAAAACTGAGCGGATCACCCTACAATACCCACGTCCAGACGTTAGTGTGGCGGTTGATCCGAATGACATCGTGACTGTGCCATACGGCGGTGAAGTCTTGAGCACTGAGCAAAGCGGTCAGACGCCATCACAGGACGGGAATCAACAAATTATTGGATTGCAACCCTGATATGGCACAAGTTTCGATCACCGAACTCCCACAGGCGCAGGCACTACAAGGCACTGAGTCTGTCCCAATTGT
>Ga0208614_1000296_pt1 | contig 16045 bp, 18 predicted proteins | sample CryBogCBE23Jun09_FD_184554 | JGI IMG/M metagenome (GOLD analysis project Ga0208614, IMG submission 184554) | Freshwater microbial communities from Crystal Bog, Wisconsin, USA - CBE23Jun09 (SPAdes) | ecosystem: Environmental > Aquatic > Freshwater > Lake | place: Crystal Bog, Wisconsin, USA...
TCGCACTTCCAACACCCAAACGAAAACCGTCAAGGATGTCGGGAGGTCCACACACGAACACCGAACTCGCGCGGCCGGTAAAAACGGATTCCTTGCGGCGAAATTATGAGGGGGTAGGCGCACGAGACGTGGCCCTTAAATCTAGTGAACCTGACAGGCAGCTAGCATCCAAATGGTTGGATGGTTGCAATGCATCAAAATCCTGTCAATGCAACTGCGACAGTAAACCCAATAGTAATCGGTATGCCAGATGCGGGGAATGGTAAGACATCCCAGGTATTAACCTAAAGTAGCCCGTTGCGCCTGAGGGTGGACGATTTTTCATTTTTAATTGTTTAAAGCAATTACATATCACAAAGACAATGGACGAGGACGAAATTGTTGAGTTCGTCAATTATCAAAAGAAGGAAATACGTGATAGGTTGATTGAATATCTAAAATGCTGGAATGCCCCCGATGTTGAGGAAGCCGGTATTCGTAGAAAGACAATGAAAAGGCAGAACGTTCTTGCGGCAAAGCTCTTTTTACATGGATTTCTAATGGCTAACTTACCAATTGACTCGATATTGAAGAAACTTGAAGTTGATTCTCAAAGTCATTCCACTTAGTTGTTGAATTGTTGCTGGGTGTTTGGGAGGTTGAGGAATGAGAAAACAGCTTTTTGGTTCAAACTAATAAAAATAAACTTTCATTCATATAATGGAAAAGGATCCTATTGGATGGAATATAAGTGCCAAAGGATACTACTTATGTCCATGTGGAACGTTTAAAACATATGATCTCGGTGATATTCCTTCGCATTACGCACAAGACTTAGGTAAAGGATATTGTGTCCGCGGCATTAGATGTATCACTGAAGATTATTATGACTGTATTTGCGGCAGTGAGTTTAAAGGTCTAAAGAAAGGTAGAGGGCCATACGAACAGGCATTTGACCATGTATATGATCAACTAAATGGAATCGCTGGTTGGAAGTGCGTGGTTAGATATAGAAATACATGTAAAAAATGCAATATACCGTGTGATTCTCCTAAACATCTACAAAGACACTATACAACCAAATCACACATAAATTTTGAGAAGAAGGTGGAATTGTACTGTAAGATCTGCGACATTAGGTACTACGGTCAAAAGCAGATGCTCACTCACCTCAACACGAACAAACATAAGAAGAAGAACGAGTCTCAGTGTAAAAATGGATTTATTTTTGATAAGAATGAAGGATGTTAGGGAGGCAAAGGGTCCTTCCCCGCACACAGGAGAGTCAAAGAGTACTTGAAAGGAGCGGCTTTTTCATTAAAAACGGAATTATTTTTAATAAGTTCATGAATATTATATACAAAGTTGAAGATCACTTACTTTGTAACAAACGAAATGTGCGAACACAAGAAGTTTACGATCATTGGATGGCTTTCGAGCTGGAGGAACGGGGACATGTACAAACGCACACGGTACGGTTGTGACGCGTGTGGGTATGAGTGGATGGACGATTGAGTCGTCAACAAAAAACACAAAACAAAACAACAAAAAAAGGGCACTAGCTCTATTTTTCATTAGTAGATTGACACACATATGAGGACATACGAACGTATTCGGAAGTTGCGAACGCTTTTTACATTCGGAAGGAATTGAAGTGGTGTTGAGTTGTAGTTAGAAGGAACTTTGAGGAACACAAATGAAGGACGATATGGACCACTAAGAACATCTTCAAGCCAAACATCTATGCGCGTCGAACCTAAAAAGAGTTCAACGCTCTCAAGATTACGGTAGTTAGGACCTCCCCACGGAGGATCAATATAAAGAACATCACTAGCCCAATTGTATACTTTCATACAGTCTCCGAAGTACAAGTGAACGTTGTCAAGACCATATACCATAACGTTATTGCTCAACGCATCAAAGTTGTCTTTAGAGTATTCGATTGAATGAACTTCGCGAAAGTTCAAAGCAAAGTTAATTGTGTCTCCACCAACACACGCAGTTGCATCGGTAATAGACTTCTCTTTGAGTTTGCCAACAGTACTTGACATGATATTGATGATATGATCAGCATCGCGACGCCGTGTGACGCTGTAGGACCCTTCTTCAGTGAGTTGAAGGTTAGTGTAATCAATATCCCTACGAGGAAAAATATCCTCCATTACGATTCTACAGCTAATATCTGTAAGTAAAAAACGGGCATTCGCCCTGTACTTACAAATCTACACTTAGTGTGAGTTGTTATCTAGAAGATCTTGCTGAACAGCCGGAGAATTCTCTCTCCGACCCATGTCTTGCGCTTACAATCGTTGCAATGCAGACGATTCTCTGCAAAGTTCACGGTATTGTGGCTTCCACAGTGGTCGCACGTCATCTTATATGTATAAGATTCACAAATCTGGCAAATCAAATTTCGTTTTTAAAGGTACGGCAGCATATTCCGAATACACATCTCAACATGGTCTTCATTATAGTTACCTTTGTGGATTGCTTTCCAGGCATCTATGAGATCAAACCAATCATCTATTGATTCTCTAGTAGGGGTACCTATCCATTCAGGCCATGGCCATTGCCATAAATTGTAGTTGAGTTTACCAAGCCGAAAACAAAACCGCCTTTCGTTGACGTAAAGTTCGCACAACTTATTCCCAGGCCAACGACGTAGATTGACATTCAAGTTTTCCACGCTAATTGTTGGGCGCGGAGTACTTTCCATACCATTATTCTTGGATTGAATTTAGACTAAAAGAATGATTTCATTTTTTAGAAGAACATTGAAAACAAATTCCGTACAAGAGTTCATCAAGTTTGAAAAGGTTCCAGCAAAGGTTGCAAACTTCCATTGTAAAAACGGAATTAATTTTGCGTAGAACAAGAGGTATTGGGGCGACGGCTCTCATAGGACGACGGTTCTATGTTTCTGGAGTACACAGCTAGATCTAAAAATAGGGATGGTGTACACAAACTGTATGCGGGAGAAGGGGCATAGAGAGACCAAACGGGGCTAAACGCTATGAAACCAGTAATGGTGGATGAGGAGGTTAGCACATGGGGTAGCGTTGGAAGGAGCTATTCTGGGTTAACGAACAATGAGGGGAACATTTTTCGTTCTTGTGTATGAGTAATGGCTAAACCAAAGAAGGGCGGTGACATAGTCGACAAATTTTTGAATAGTGTTGATTGGAAAGTGGGAAAATTCAATATGCTTCCTATATTTTTCGGAGTAGTGATGGCATCAATTGATGTTATTATGATGGGAGCGGTAAAGATGACGCACGAAGGAACACTATCACACGCATTTGGAGTTCCGTTCGCACTATTCTTCTACGCGATGGAGCCACTGATCTTCCTCAAAGCAATGAACTATGAGGGTATGGCAGTAACCAACTTAATTTGGAATCTGGCCAGTGACATCGTTGTGACGTTACAGGGCATCTTCTTCTTTGGAGAGTCAATTGCTGGAATGCGTTGGGTTGCAGTAGGAATGGCGTTGGTTTCATTAACGATCTTCGCATACACGGACAAGGATTAATCAAGTGCAAAAACATCAAATTCTCGTAAGTACATACCTTTCATACCTTTCAAAGAGAGCTTTTGGAGTTTTTCCAGCTCTCGTTGGAGGGAAGGACTGATCGCTTTCTTCTTTTTCGACTTCTTAGGTAGGAAGGTAAGAATGATACCCACAACATCGTCCGGCAACATATCTTTGACAGCTTGTGGAAGGAACATCCTTATCCCCTCCGGCGTTTAATTTTTGACGCAGTGTAAGGAATAACTTTGTTCAGTATTAATAATGCTTACCCACCAAGACTTCTTTACGTATGGGATGTTATTGTTAAATACATGCTATGTGGTGGCGGCAATTGGGTTACTTGACAAAAAGGCATATCATCTTGCGTCACTTGATTTTTGGATCAAGACGTATATGGGACTGTACCTCATATGGCAGTTTAACCCATTCTTTCCTGGAAAGTTTACGGAATTTGATCGTCGTGTAGTGTTTGCGGCAGGAACGTTCTTATTTACTATTACGATAGTGGATTACTACTTGATTGAATACGTCACTAAAGCTAAGGAGGCGGCATCCAGTGTGGTAACCACAGCAGCTTCGAACTTCATGTCTTGAGCCAATTACATGCACAACATCCTTGTCTGCGGACTTTACTAATCTTCGAATCTACTTCACTTCTCATCTTATCATCCAATTCGGCAAACCGTTTGCGATGATCTAAAATGTTTTTAATAGCCACTTCTTTTTCAGTTCGTAATCTTGTTATCTCCATATCGTAATTTGCGGGACGAGGTTCTTTGCGTTCCAGTTCAACAATATCGTTAAATGCGATTTTTAAGTCAACCAGCATTCGCCACTCATCAATTTGAACCTTCTTGACATCAGAAAATATGTTTTGATCATAAAGTTCTCGGTAATGAAACCGTATAGCTTGTGGAGGAACGAATTTGTTCGTATCTTTGATTTCCTTGACCGACTTCTCGATTTCATCAACGATCTTCAATATCTTTGCTTTAGTTTCCTCAGGTTCTTCTTTATCGGCTTTAAAGAACATCACACGCCCTGAGTTAAATTCACATACAGTTTGCAATTTATCAAATTGGTAAGCACTGGTTTTATGTGCCTCAGCCTTGGCATCAAGTTTGAGGTATGATATAACCGCGAGAAGGAATGAGTTCACAGCCGCCATACTGGAGATTACGTAGACTCCTGCCCAGTAGTATTGAAGGGCTGGACTGAGTACTGAAGTTAGACCGGAAATGAAGATCGCGGGAAGCATTAGGGCGTTGAGCTGTTGTTCGCAATAGACTTTAGATTCGGTGTACAAAACCTTTTGGCTTTTCATATATACGGCTAATATGTCCATAGAGGTGGATACGGCCGTATCTTTATCGTTATAGAAATCAGCCATCAATGCTTTCACTTCCTTGATGTTCTTGAACCCTTTCTTAGCCGGATGATCAGGAGAGGTGGGAATAATAATAGGAGGAGGTTCTTCTTCTTCTGGGGGAGGCGGAGGGAGGTCGACTTCTGGGAGAGAAGAGATGTTAACTGCTGTCTCCCCCATTCTTACATATTAACGCACTATTTCATCGCGTAAGGAGAAAACGCCAAAGCAAGTAAACCAACTAGGACGACAATATCTACATTACGAACCAACTTTTTGTATTTGAGGGGAAGCTTCTCGTATTCCTGTGAATAGTGGGGTGGTTTAGCCCAGCCAGTTAACCACCCTAAGAAAGTAGGGCGCAGACGATCATTGCAATCGAAAATGAGATCGTACCATGCCATCACAACGTAAGCTAACGAAGCAAGAATGAATCCCAGAACAATTTGGTGCTGCCAGAGTTTAGGGTGGGGGAGGAACCAGATTGCTAAGACAAAGCCTGAGAACACCAAACACTTTGGATTGAGGTACAAAGGAGTGCCGAAAAGACCAAGTCCCATTGTAGATCCTGTTAGTAAATTTAAAATCATAAAACTTAGACGCAACAACATTTAAAGTAAAAATGCACGTTCAGTGTGTTGTTGCTAGGTATAACGAACCCATTGAGTGGTTGAAAAGTAACCATCATGACGTTATTATTTACAACAAGGGGGGCAGCATAGACTTCAGTAATGTTGTTGCGCTACCTAATGTTGGTCGTGAAGCGCATACTTACTTGTACCATATCATTAACAACTACGACAACTTATCCGACATAACGATGTTTACTCAAGCGAAAGTTTCTGATCATGGACATACACAAAACTTGGACGAGCTACTGAAAAAGTTCATAGATAACACTTCTAATTTTAAGTTTTCGTCAAGGTACGAAACCTACAGGCTTGGACAAAGCAGATGTATAGATCCTAAATTCAATTTGTACGAAAAAGATAACCTAATAAAATCACACGCAATATCTCCACAATTAGTTGACAAAATTATGTTTGGTGAATGGTTTGAGAAGAATATTATGGACCAATACCCTGTTACATTACACTTATTTAGTCATGCTATTTTTGCTGTTTCCAAGAAACACATCTTATCTCGTCCTAAAGAATTCTACGAGAAGTTACTTGTACAATTAAGTACAGAAAATGCTCCTATTGAAGCCCATTTCTTGGAGCGCAGTTGGTTTTACGTCTTCAACTGTCATATTTAATCGTGAATCTCAAGATGAACCTATAGAGTAGATGTCATGTACTAGTGAGTATACACGATATAAGTTAACGCGTATACTGAAAGTAATCCAACGAATGAAACTACAGGAAGCTGTAAGTTCGAGAGATATTTGGCGACGAATACTGTTGAACCAATCATGAACGTGTCTGCAAGAACAATCTTCCACGAGTTCTCAGAAGCATACTCCTTGAACAGATCGATTATTTCGTTCTGTCCAGTGGGGACAGTTTCAATCACCAAAAAGTAAAAGAGGATATCGTGAACGATCTGGATACATACAGCCATAACAAGTAAGTGAAATACACCAGCCTTAGGTTCAAACAATAAAGCAAGTTGAATACCTAGAAGCATGACAAGGCAGTCGGACAGAACGGCCGTCATCCCGAACTTGGAGTACCATTTATCCAATGATTTGCCCATATTGAAAAATTTGGACATTATGATCATGAAAAGGTCGACGGTGGCTGCGGCAACACCAAACTCTAAAAGGTTCATTATATTTGATCCAGTTTTTTCGCTTCGATTTTTTGATTGATGATTGCTAGTCTGTATTTCGCACTCAGTTGGAAATCAAATGTACAACTATGGTCTTCAGGAACTTTACATTTCAAGCATACCTTCTTACCACACTTACATTCAATGAGAATGTGAGATTTCTTGTTACAGTTGGAACATCTGGAGTCCATTATGCTAGTCGAGCTTCGAATTTGAGATGTTGTTTACTTCTCCAAAGTTCATCCATTTTCGTCTTTTCGTACTGCAGTTTGGCTTCTTCCGCCCACTTATCTTCCATACGCTGATCGAATTCGGCCAACTTCTTTCGGTCTCCGCACTTACGAACATCTTTGTATTCGTGAAGTTCTTCGCGGACAGCTTCTATTTCAAGACGTTTAGCTTCAATCTGTTCGTCAATTGTGTCGCGTGGACGAGGGGGCATATTTTTCATATACTGTTCCCACTCGTACTTCATGAGTTCACGCAAAGCCTTACGTTCCTGCGCCCTCATGTCTTCAATATGACCATCAGTCAAATCGCGAACTGTGAACTTGAACAGTGGTTTATCATGGATGTAATCCAGTGGTGCGATAACTTCGCGCACACGCTGGGAATAAGCTCGTCGGTTTCCGTACAACTGCCAAAACGTGTTATCATCGGCATACGCCAACAGCTCGTGAATATCCTGAACCGTATGAAACCAGTCACGTCGCAGCAGGAAATCAAGGTCATCGAAAGACATCATTTCAAACGCCATTTTTGATGATATGATTTGAACGTACATCTTCAAGATTCGTTTTTCAAGTCATAAAGTAATGGTCAACACGAAGTTGCCTGAACTGGCTGAAACAAAGGCCCAGACTTTACCAGCCGCAAGTTTGGAGTCTTTGAAGCTTATGCGTGAAGAGCAGTGTTCACGCGCCTCCCAGGATTTCAAGTTACAGCCTGTCCAGCGGTTTTTAAGGCGCGTATTGTCGCCGGATTCTCCAACACGGAGTTTGCTGATGGTACACGGAACTGGAGCTGGAAAAACATGTTCAGCGATTCAAATTGCAGAAGAGTACATTATCCGCCCAGAGTTTCAGGATAAGAGAGTATTAGTGTTAGCCAATCCTTCGATTCAGGAAAACTTTAAGAACCAGATTTTTGATGTTTCGCGAGTAGATCCTGATGGAGCTGTACTGTCTCAGCAGTGTACTGGACGACGATACTTGGAAATGCTTGAGCGTTCGAGCGACGAGTCGTTGCGATACACTGATCGTGCAAGTCGTAATCGGTTAGCTGCTCGTGCTTCCCGCATCATTTCTGAGTTTTATGAGTTCTTTGGATACGAAGGATTTGCGATCATGGTGAGAAACGAGCTAGATAAACGAGCACCAACTGAACAAGTTAAATGGATTCACGAAACGTTCGATAATCGTTTAATCATTGTTGACGAAGCCCACAATCTTCGTGTGACCGACGATAAATCTGAAACGACGGTAAGTAAACTTGCAGCCAAAGAGTTGCAGAACATTATTCAGGTGGCAAACGGTATGACGTTAGTTTTACTGACTGCTACACCAATGTACGATACGTATGACGAAATCGTGTATTACTTGAACCTTTTTTTGTGGAACGAGAAGAAGCTCCCATCCACTAAAAGTATTAAGCCTTCGGATATATTTACTGAGTCTGGAGAATTCAAGGAAGGAAAAGAGCAGGAGTTCCGCAGATTGTGTCAGGATTACGTTTCTTTCATTAAAGGCGAGAACCCGTTCACGTTCCCGTTCCGTTTACCTCCTCCAGAAACCATGACTGCCGAAATCGATCGTGAAAAGGATGTGGATGGAAACCCAATCAAGACTCCTCGTAAGTTTCTGAAATTAGTGAAGTCGTATGTGCACCCGAATCAGGAGCGCGAGATTAAGAAGCTCACATCAAGTTCGAAAATCATGTCAGAAGAGTCACCAACCGTATGTGCTTTTCCGGAAGGCAAAACGTTTCGTGAAACGTTTGACAAGACTGGTGAAGAGTATTCGTACAAGGGAGACAAGTTCTTATCACCTTCAAAGGTTGCGCTGTACAGTTCCAAGTTTGGATTGATTACGCGTATACTGAAAGAGTCGGACGGTGTAGTGTTTGTATTTTCAAATCTAGTTACGTCGGGAGCTCAATTGTTTGCGATGTGTTTGGAGGAGCACGGGTACGAATCGGCTATTGGGCGACCGCTTCTGAAAGATACGTCGGATGAAGTGAAGCGTGGATCGAAGGGGCGATATGTACTGTTTACGTCAGACACATCAGAAACTGATATTAGCAAGTCGTTAGATAGACTGCGTAATAAAACCAACATTGATGGATCAGATATTCGGGTGGTGATTGCGTCACCGAAAGTATCAGAGGGTGTGGATTTTCGGTATGTCCGACAGATTCATGTACTGGACCCATGGTACAACATGAGTCGAATTGAGCAAGTACTTGGACGTGGTCTGCGTACATGTTCACACTCGCTACTCCCGTTTGAAGAGCAGAATTGTACGATTTATTTGCATGTGTGTCGGTACCCTAAAGGCAAACAAGAAACTCTGGACGAGTATGTATACCGAGCATTCGTTGAAGCCAAAGCCAAGAAGATTGCAAAAGTAAAGCGGGTTGTTATGGAATCAGCAATGGACTGTGAACTGCAAAATTCGGTGAACAGTTTACCGGAAGATTGGCGTAATCAGAAGGTTCCGCAGATACGTGCACAGGACAAAAAGGAAATCAAGTTATCACTCGCGGAAATGTTTGCACCGACATTTGACGATAAGATAGGTGGGATTGTGTGTCAGTTAGAGGCTTCAGAGCCGGACATGACACATTCGCGTCCTCTATCATCAATTCTTGACGTGCGGGATGAAGTGTTTGACAAATTGATCAAACTGTTCAAACAAAAACCAATTTGGAGTTTGAAGGATTTATCAAAGCAGGACTTGTTGAAAGAGTATGATCCGAATGTTGTTCATTACCTGATTCAGAATGCGATTGATACACCATTGAAAGTTGGAGAAGGACATTTGGAATCTAAAGGCGATTTTGTGGCGTATTCGACTGGAAATAACCAGACGATGTTGGAGCGAGTACTCAAACCTCCGCAGTACAAAGAGGTTGATCTTTCGGACGTTATTTACGACGAAGAAGAGACGGAAGTTCCAGTACTTGAAGCTAAACGATCAGAGTTACCAGACTATGTAAAAACGTTTCCTGTTGAAATTCAAGATTGGTACATTATCGACGCACTTCTGACAAGATCTGAGAAGGTTGCGTACTTACTTTCTGGAAAATGGGATCGTCCGTATTCTACTCCACTCAAGACTGGAAGTATTTATGTTCTAGGACTGAACCGTATATTTGATTCAGATTTGAAGCCTGTAGTTCCTGTAGGTGAACAGTTGGACGAGTACAAACAGTGGCGTCGAATTCTGGAGGACAGATTTATCGCACGAAAATCTGATATTTTTGCATCGATGAAGGATGACAAAATCATTTTTAATTTGAATCCCAAGAACAACGACGTTGAAGTGGTGGGACGTACGAAAACGATTGGGGGACAAGCGTGTGCATCGTTCAAAGAGGAAACGCTGAACAGTTTCGCAAAATGGTTGAACGGTAAGGGGTTCCCTGAAAACGCGAAAGGTAAGAAGGATAGGTGTTTGTACTTGAACTTTTTGATTCGTGAAGCTGTGGTAGCCGGAAAGCAAGGGTTGTACTGGATAACACCTGAAGAGTTTGAAGTCTTGAATGAGAAGGGAAACAAGGAACTGCGAGAGAAGTTACAGTCATAAAAAACGGATTTAATTAGTCAAAGCTAGTTTGGTATTATCAAGACAGAATGGAGACGATTTACATCACGCTTCCGCTCCTGCAGTTTCTCACCCGTTTCGCGGGTCGCAAGAACACGCCTGGCTACGACGAGAGTCGCATATATCACATTGCCGAGTGCAATCGTGATTTCGTGTGGACACCAGAGTACCAGGAGGGGCTTATCAAGAGTGTGCTGACAAGTGCTCCTATTCCAACGATCGCCATCTGCAATAATCAAATTGTAGATGGGGGTAATCGTAGCACTACGCTACACCAGTTCGTAAACAATCAGTTCAAGGTAACGCTTGGCGATGTTGAGTACGACTATGACGCAGTTCGAGCGAATGCTGAACTGAATGACAAGTGGCATTCGTGTCAGGTGAACCTGATGGTTACATCTAACGCGAACGATGATCAGTTCGCTGATCTGTACGAGAACCTGAACAAGGGTGTCAAGCTGACTCATGGTCAGATGATGATGAATCGTACCCACTATCCGCTGGTGCTTATGGCACTGGCAATGATTGGACGCACGCACGAGGTTGTATTTCCTCTGGCTGCGCTCCTGTCTCGTGTGTGGAAGGATACTTTCAACACTACAAAGACTCGTAGCGAGGTGACTCTGGCATTCCAGATCCTTGCTGCGTCGCTCTTCGGACCAGATCACTATCCTGCTAAGTTTCAGAACCACATCAAGTTGTTTCGCGAGACTTCACAGGCACAGATTGACGAGAAGATGGGAAATCTTTCCCGGATTCTTACGATGATTGACAATGTGGATCCTGGTAACACTATCCTTCGTAAGACGAAGGCTGAAGTATTCAAGCGCTTTAATGGACCTATCATTTATGATTTCCATAATATGGGTGCAGTAGACTTCCAGACCAAGTGGAACCAGTTTCTGCGACTTGCATACACCGAGCTTTCATCGAACCAGATGAAGAAGCTGGTTGATGTTGGCACCAAGCGTGCCGTATCGTCGAGCAAGAATCAGGCTGTATCTGTAAACGTACGCGAGTACCTTGCAGGGACTTTCAATATTAATGATGTTACAACTGTACCGTCATCTGATCCCGATGAGGATGTGGAGTAAAACACAAAAAACATAAACCATAACGCCGAAAGGCAATTTTTCACTGTCAAAAACCGATAATTTATTCCTAACCGAATGAATAACAAAATGGATCCTCTGTTTGACCGTCGCGAACTGAGCAAGAAGGTCCATATTGATTCGAAGTTTCTCCAGAAGAACATGCAAGCCTCAATTCTTGCCCAGCTGAAGATGAATTACGAAGGTATTTGTTCGGCCGAAGGATTTATTGAGCGTAACAGTATTACGCTTGTAGATTACTCTCTGGGCCGTACCAATTACACGAAAGGAGGTACTGATTACGACGTCAAGTTTCAGGCGGATGTATGTCTGCCTCATCCTGGACAGAAGCTGAAGGCAAGAGTAACTGTTCGGTCAAAGGTTGGTATTCACGCCGAAACTCCACCAATCAAGGTCCTCATTCCTCGCGACCTGTACTTTGGAGATGAGGAGTTTGGACGTATTGAAGAGGGTCAGGATATTGAGTTTGAAGTTGTGGGTGCACAGTTCAAGCAGAAGGATTCAGAAATCATTGTAGTAGGTAAGTTGCTACACACAGTGGAAAGTGTACCTGTTCCTCAGATGGGAGAACCTGAGCCAATGCTTGTAGCCCCAGTAGCAACAGCTGAAGGTGAGAAGCAGGTCGTGTTTATGCCGACAACTGGTGAGCCAGAGAAGAAGAAGCGTAGACTGAAGAAGAATACGGATGAAGCTATGGGCCCCGACACACTTCCTCCTCCACCTCCCCCAGTTTAAACGCGAACATCATAAAAAGATTAAATGAATACATTTGCTCGGACAGAGAAAGAACTGCTCAAGGATCAGCTGGATAAGCTCGATGCGAACGAGCACCACCAGATTTTTGATATTGTTCAGAAGTATACGCAGGAGTATACCAAGACCGAAAAGGGTATTCTAGTTTCAACGAACGCTCTGGACAACAAGTGCCTGACCGAAATCCAGAATTACGTGACTTTTTGTTTAGATCAGAAGAAGCGTATGGACGAAGATCAGAAGACTAGGAAGACGTATGAACGTATGATCCCGGAGTAAAAATGGACTGATTAAAGTCACTGTAAAAAGATAATATTAGTATGGATATAATCTCTAAAGAGGTTATTGGATCCATCGGTGAGTTTATCACCGTTGCAAAAAAAGATCATAAAGCAGAGTTAGAATGTAAGCTGCTTTCTGATAAGATCCAAACGAAAGACGTCGCTGATCGTCTAATAAAAACCATTCAAGGTCTGTCTATTGGGACTGTGGTGGAGACACACAACTTGACCTTCTCGTATCCAGACAAGACGCGAGTTAATGTTATGGAGACAGGTAACATCTTCAAGTTAATATCTACAGGATCGTTTAAGGATCTCCCGCTATCTGTTGAACGCAAGGAACCGTATTACAAAGGTACGAGTCGTGACACAATTGATGTACCTGAAGTCAGTTCAAAGTTCACATTGCGAATGGAGACACAGATTCGTAAAGATTGGCAGGGTGACCCGAACGACCCGAAGTCTCATGTTCGTCTAATTCACCGGCGTTCGTTCAAGACATCATCTGAACTGTTCCGCATTGATTTCTCAATGATCAAATCGCGTGGCGTGAATGTGAAGCAGAGTTTGAAGACGATGCTGAAACAGCAGCCGAAGTACGAACTGGAAATCGAGTTTGTGAATCACGAGACTAAGATGGAGTCAGAGTTCATTGTAGAAGAGTTTCAGAAAGTTATTATGACGATTCTTCAGTCGTTTTACCAGACATCGTTCGTTCTTCCAGTTTCGGATATTCAGCGGTACATGCAAGAATTCAAGAATTCAGGGTTGAAGTTCTATAATCCTGTAACGATGATGCGCCGCCATCTGAGTTCAGAGATCCCGTACAATATTTCTAAAGGATACACTGTCACAATCAAGGCTGACGGGGAACGTGCGGGTCTGTACGTATCTCGCGACCGTAAGTTACTGAAGATCACGAATCGGGGAGTTACGTGGACAGGAATTACGGCGTTGAACGATTCGCATATTGGCGATTTCGTGGATGGCGAGTTTATCTTAGAGAAGAACTTGTTCTGTATCTTTGATATTTACCGATTCCGGAATCGCGATGTCAAGGCACTACCTCTAATGAAGACGGACGAAGATATGTCTTTGAATTCCCGGTTAGGAGTGGCTCGTGCATTCATTGAAGATTTGAAGACGCAGTTCACGACAGCGTATTCTCTGATTCCGCTGCGAGTAGAGACGAAACAGTTCTATGCCGGAGACGGAAAGACGATGGAGGAAGCGATTCGGACGGTGTTAAATACCGAGTACGAGTTTGAGACTGATGGGCTTATCTTTACGCCTCGCGATACGGGGGTAGCTCCTACGGAAGATACGCGGGGAGATACGTGGATGCGCGTGTACAAGTGGAAACCTGCAGACCAGAACAGTATTGATTTCCTAGTTACAATTGATGAGAAGGAAGGATTTGATCCGACACTCAACGTTCCAGCCAAGCAGGGTCAGTTATATGTTAGTCGTACACCCCGCGACGACAATATCATTTACCCGCGCGAGACGATGACTGGGGAGTACACTGAACCTGCACTTCCAGAAAGTCTGTCGAAGGTTGCGGAAATGAATACACGTATTCCCAGCGTGTTTCAGCCATCAACTCCTCGTGATCCTGAGGCTTACAAAATCACGATTCCTCTGAATGATAAGGGTCTGACAGTAGACAAGAACGGCGACAGAGTCGAAAGTAATACGATCATTGAGTGTGCGTATGACACGGAGACGCATCGCTGGACGGTTATGCGTACTCGCTACGATAAGACACACCAGTATCGTGTGCTTCATCAGCCACAGTACGGCAACGACATTTCTACTGCCGACTCAATTTGGACATCCATGCACGTTCCAATCCCAGAAGAAATGATCATGTCGTTTACTACATCTATTATCGATGCGGGTCTAGAAGATGATTACTACCGCGACGACTTGAAGCGTAGTACTCGGGTATTTGCAGACGTATATACATTCCACAACCGTGTGAAGGATGAACTGTATCGTAATGCGCTCGAGAAGAACCAGACGTTATTGGAACTTGCGATGGGACGGGCAGGAGATATGCAGAAGTGGAAGAAGGCACACTGTTCAAAGGTTGTTGGAATTGATGTTTCATTGGCGAATATTACAGCAGCAGTCCAGGGTGCAGCTATTCGGTACATCAACGACAAGAAGAAGAATCCTCATTCGTACGTGCCTCCCGCTCTGTTCTTGGAAGGGGATATCAAACACTTCCCGCTGCTGGAGCAGGAGGATAAGTACATGCCAATTTTGTTAGGAACAGAATCTGCGCCAACCGAGTACCTCCAGCAGTTTCATGGACTACAGGAGTTTGATGCTGCGAGTTGCCAGTTTGCAATTCACTATGCGTGTGAGACTGAAGAAACGTTCCGCAACTTTGTGAAGAACATTCACAAGTACTGCAAAGATGTATTCTTTGGAACATGTTTGGACGGTCAAGCCGTATACTCTCTCCTGATGGGAAAGAAGACGCACCTGTTTGGAAACGATAAGCAGTTAGCTGGAGAGTTCACGAAACAGTATGAGGACCGTGAGAATTGGACTGAAGAGTTCGGGTTAGGAATCAAAGTGTTTCTTGAAAGTTTTGAGAAACCGGCCGTAGAGTACCTTGTTCCGTTCGGAAAAGTTACGGATATCTTTGCAGAGTACGGGTTCTCATTGCAGGAAACAAACTTGTTCTCTGAGCTGTACGAGAAGCAGACAAATATCAGTTTGACGAAGGAGCAGCAGACGTACGCGTTCATGAACCGTACGTTCATCTTCAAGCGCACTGGAAAGAAGAAGGAAGAGCCGGAAGTGGAGCCTTTACCAGGTGAGCCGGAACCCAAAATTGACGAGCTGGTTTCTCCACCTGAAGAAACAAATAAGGAGAAGCGGAAGTTGAAGAAGAAGGTGGAGGAAGAGTTGGAGCCGGTACTGTTTAATGTGGGCGACGAGACGGGCGGTGAGTTTATGGGATTCAGTAATGATGCAAAACAGACGGTCGAGATTGCGGGAACGACATACCCTACAGTCACACACTATGTAGGATCAATGGAAGCTCTAGAGGCTAAGAATGATACGATCAACGAGAAGATCATGAAAGCTGCATCTGCAAAGGCAGCAAAGGCATACCTCAAGAAACTCGTAAAGAATGAGGCATGGGAAGCCAAGAAAGATCAGGTCATGCGTGATGCATTGAGGGCGAAGTTTTCTCAACATCCAGATCTTCGTTCGAAGTTGCTGGATACTGGTAAGAGACCGATTGGGTTTGCGGACGCTCGGGACATATACTGGGGAATTGGAACGTCGATGGATACAGACAAGGCCAAACTAGCTTCAAAGTGGCGCGGACTTAATAAGCTGGGGAAGATTCTAGAGGATTTACGGTCACGACTTGCGGAGGAGGCAAGTTAAACGTCTTCCAT
>Ga0208614_1000301_pt1 | contig 15929 bp, 10 predicted proteins | sample CryBogCBE23Jun09_FD_184554 | JGI IMG/M metagenome (GOLD analysis project Ga0208614, IMG submission 184554) | Freshwater microbial communities from Crystal Bog, Wisconsin, USA - CBE23Jun09 (SPAdes) | ecosystem: Environmental > Aquatic > Freshwater > Lake | place: Crystal Bog, Wisconsin, USA...
GGTTTAGATATATTTACTACCGGTACCACATACGGTATTGGTAGCGGACCGTACCAGGGGCAGTTTGTTCCTGGCTATGCACTGTTTAACCTAGCCTCTAACACTACTACACAGTTTGTAGTAACAAGCTCACCAGCGACTAGCTATATTGCCGCGTTTCCAGCTGGTCGTAAGTTTATTTTTAACAGTGACCCGACTACGGTATACACTGTCACAAGTTCATCTTACACATCACCAAACACGACTGTCATATTTAGCCCAGCGCTAGGCGCAGGTGTTACTAAGACAACGGTATCTTTATATGAGACCATGTTTCAGGCAGACGAGCGTAACCTGTGGCAGTTTGATCTACAGTACAATCCATTGGGTGGTGCGTTAGAGCTTATTGCTCACCCTGGTCTAAACTTAGACAACATAGACAACGGCGTGGCCTCACAGGTACAGGTTGGTAGTGTACTTCCAAACTCATCAGAGCAGTGGACCTTTACCGGATTAGCTGATACCTCAGGACAAAACCCAACATACAAACCTATTGCGGTAGACGGCGGTGTATGCGTATTGTACCCATATCTATTTGTATATGGATCAAACGGATATATCGCAAACAATCACGTAGACACAACCTACTCAGCGCAGTCATTATCTGACTGGAACGGGGCGACAGCCAACCAGGTCAATATGGCATCTAGTAAGATTGTTAAGGGTGTCCCAATGCGCGGCGGTACCAACTCCCCCGCAGGACTGTTCTGGGCAACCGACTCACTGATCCGTGTCTCGTTTACTGGCACAGCGCCCTATTACTGGCGCTATGATATTATTTCTAGCCAGATCTCAATCATGTCATCCTCGTCTGTTGTAGAGATGGACGGCGTGTACTACTGGCTTGGTGTTGACCGTTTCTATTTATACAACGGTGCAGTTAAGGTGTTGCCTAATGATAAAAACGTAAACTGGCTATTTGACAACCTTAACTATGAACAGCGTCAAAAAGTATGGGCCACAAAGGTACCTAAGTATAACGAGATCTGGTTCTTTTATCCTAGAGGCCAGGCCACCGAGTGTACTGACGCCATTATCTATAACGTAAAAGATCAAATATGGTACGACGCCGGGTCTGGTGTTGGTGCACAAAGATCTTGTGGTTACACCACAGAGATTTTTCCTACACCCATTTGGGCCGACTGGAATTATTCTGCAGTATACAGCCAACCGTTTACCATTGTCACACACCCAACCAGCTTAGCCGCACCTGGCCCAAACCAATTTTATGTGGCGGGGGATGTAACACCCACATTTAGCCCCGGCGACTATCTATCTTTTTCAACTATACCACAAGACTATATATACCAGGTAACAACCAGCATATTTACCTTTAACTCTACAATTCATACACTATATCCAAACGGTGTTACACTAGTCACCTGTTCAGATAGTTTTGCTAGTGCCGCGTTACCCGGCGACTTGGTGTACTATATCAATGGTGGATATGCAATCTGGCAGCATGAGTTTGGCCTAAACCAGGTATCGTTCTCTAGTGAGACAGCGGTTCAGTCTAACTTTACAACAGCAGATATTAGTTGGGTCGGTGGAACACCAAGCGCAGACTCAACTACCGGAGTTAATCGTCGTATGCACCTTCGACGCGTTGAGCCGGACTTTGTACAGGGTGGTGAGATGACCATGACCGTACTAGGGCGTAAATTTGCTAGGGGGGATATCACAACCTCTGAGCCTTTTATGTTCTCACCAGAAACAGGTAAGATTGATATGCGTATTGAACACCGTGAGATGAAACTACAGTTTGAGTCAAATGTAATCGACGGCAACTATGAGATGGGTCGTATTTTGATTACCGCAGAGTATGGGGACGAACGACCTTAATGTCAGGGACACAACCATTCTTTCCATTTTTACCAGCATATAGCACCTGGGACGACTGGCTGGGTAACGTGGCGATATACTATAACCAGGAGCTTATACCCCTGGTAGACGAGCTAAACTGGAAAGAGGCAGCAAAAGATATTGTAGAGCTATCCACGTTTGCCTCATACCCGGTACCAAGACCAGAGCATTACGAACAGTGGGATCAGTGGGCCACAGACTTCACTGAGCAAATAAATGGCCCAAGTAGATAATTAGGGCGCAAACCCTTGATTTTTTGCATTAATATATGTAGAACAACCAAAAAGGAAATATCATGCATGGACAACAAACTATGAAGTATCTGAACGACAAAGCGGTGGCCGATGCAATTATGGCCAAGCACAGCAAAGAGCAACTAAGCTCACAGCAGTCTAAAGATTTTGCTGAGGCATTAGCTAAAAAAGCTGAAGAAAAAGTAGCAGCTTAAATCTTTGCCGCGAACGGGGGTCGCTCCCCTTCTCTACTCCCTTAGAGATAGCGGCACCAACTAGGACAGGGAGGTCCAAATGATTACGTTTCAAAAAGAAGCACCATCACCATTTGCGGATGAGGCGGTAGAGTTATTTAAAAATCATTATGAGGAGATAGCCGAGAGACAAGACGTCATCGAGCTAGATCCCGACATTAAAAAATATAACCAATTATATAATAGTAAAATCTTAGAGATACATACCGCAAGAGACGACGGTAAATTAATTGGTTATAGTTTATGGGTGGTTGTAAACCACATGCACTACAAAAAAAGTATCACAGCATCTTCAGATGTTCTTTATATTAGCCCAGAGTACCGACAAGGAATGCTGGGTTATAAGTTCATCAAATGGACGACTGAAGAAATTAAAAAACGTAACCCACAGCGCATACTATTCCACATGAAACCATTTTTGGATTATGGAAAGATAGTTGAAAGACTTGGTGGTCATTATTTTGAAAAAACATATTCGATAGTATTGGAATAATTATGGGTGTTACCGCTACGGTTGTTGGAGAGGTTGCTTTAGACGCGACAGTTGCCGAAGGTGTTGCGGCTGGTACGACTATTGCTGAAGGATTAGCAACAGGCGCTCTGACAGACATTGGCGGTGGCCTTGCGTTAGATGCAACCGGCGCGTTGATCGACACAGCAACTGGTTCTATGCTCACTGACGTTGGTGGTGGGGCATTCTTAAATGCTTCAACTGGCGCTCTTGTTGACGCCGCTGGTTCTGCACTTCCTGAGATTAGCTCTGGTGTGTTTCAAACAGCCGCCGGTGATTTAATAAGCGCAAGCGGTGAGGCTATGACTCAGCTAGGCGATGGCTCTTTACTTAATACCGTTACTGGTGACATCATTGACGCCACGGGTCAGTCTTTAGGTAACCTAACCTCAGAGGGACTACAGGCAACCGATCTTACCGGAAGCTCATTAGATCAGGCAACCGGAAATATTACCCAAACGTTTGACGACGGATCTACACTTACCACAGACTCCGCCGGTAATGTAATTAGCAACACACCAGCACCTGCAGATCCATTATCTTTACCAAGTGCCGCCGATGCACTTAAGTATGGTAACCTAGCAAAGACTGCATACAACAACTTATTGGCCCCAGCCACTAAGGCACTTGCTGGTAAGACAGGCTTTAATCCAACTGCTCCGGGTACTACCGGTGGACTACCAACAACTCAAACACAAACTCAAGCCCCTGCAACTACAACCTCAGGTCAACGGCATCTTACACCTGGATTATCATCTGGAAATGCAAACTATACCATAGGATCTGGAACAACCCCAGGGTTAGATCTTTATGGTACACCAACAAACACTGGAATTCAACAGGCACAGACACCGGCGCCAAACCCTGCAACACAAAGTTACGCTATGGGTGGTGATGTTCAAAGTAATGGTGCCTACCAACACAACCCATCATTCTTCAGTGAGGGTGGTATGGAGAACCGTTACGTTCAAGGTGAGGGTAATGGCACGTCTGATGACGTGGCCGCAATGTTGGCCGATGGCGAGTTTGTTATCCCAGCCGATGTAGTATCAAGACTAGGCAACGGCAGCAGCAACGCCGGGGCACATGTCCTAGATCAGTTTTTATCTGTCGTTAGAGAAGACAAAAATGATCACGACCCGCACGAACTACCACCAGACAGTAAAGGCCCGTTGGCCTATTTGGAACAAGCATTTAAAAAGGCGAAAGCATAATCATGGCAGGCTTAAGCAACCTAATAGCAAACACAACAACCGACGCAACTACGCTACCGTCATGGATGGACACAGCGCAGCAAAACGTTGTCAACCAGGCGACTATCGGTGCGGCTAGTGTACCTCAGCTACAAAACACTGCGGCGCAGGGCGCGATCAACCAGATTGGTGCAGCATCTAATCCGTTTACGCAGGCACAGACCTCGTTAGGACAGATCGCTAGTGGTGCCGCTAACCCATGGATCACAGACCCAACTACTGGTGCAGTAACTCCAAACACTAACACAGCAATGGGTGGTCTATTTCAGGCACAAAACCAACAGCTTGCTCAGCTTGCACCAAACATTATGGCTCCGGTTACAGCCGGTGGTACGGCTCAGGGACAGTTTGGAAGTCTTCGTACACAGACAGCAGCAGATAAGGCATTGGCCGATGCACAGGCTCAGCTATTTACTGCGCAGAACCAGGCGGCGCTAACAAATCAACAGACAGGCGTTCAAGCCGGTTCTGCAATGGGCAACGTAGCCAACCAGTATGGAACAACTGCCACTGGGTTAGCAAACTTACAACAGTCTGCACCAATGGCCGCGGCCTCTAACTTAGGCAAAACCATTAGTGGGTTAAATGTACCTACCACTGTAACTGGAACTACTCAGGTATCTCCACTAAATCAGATTATTGCTGCCGGAGGCGCACTACAGGGTGGTACTACAGGATTAAACGCGTTACTCAATCAAATTTCCCCAGGGGCATCTATCTCCAGTTTGCTCGGTAATTTGACCGGTGGTGGAAGTGGTATGACACAAACAGCATCTGGCGGTGTAACACCAGGAAGTTATAATTTAGCCGACGGTAGTACAATAAATGTAGACGCAATGGGTAATAAAACTATTACGGCACAAGACGGAACTGCTCAATATTTTGATCAATACGGAAACCCAACAAATAGTAGTTTTGCTACACAAAGTGCTCAAGATCTTCAAAATCAAAACATTATTCCTGATACAAGTGGAACTTCATTAAGCTCTGGTGCTAGTGATACATCAGCAATTGATAATGTTGATTACAGTGCGTTGACTGGATAATAAGAGATAAATATGGTAGATGAAATTCAAGGTGGTTTAAGTATACCGGTCAAAGAGACTACCAAAGGCGCGTTGGTGCCATCTGGTACTATGTCTTTGGGGCCAGAAGAAAATGCAAAGCTGTTGGCCAGTATGCAAAAGATTATTGACGAGCGAGAGAGCCCGTTAAATCTTTTTATGAGTGGACTAAAAGACGCCTCCGCCGCTGGATCTGGTGGTCGAGCAGGCCCTACAGCTGCAATTCAAATGCGCGATGAGCAAAAAGCTAAAGAGGCCGCAGAGCTATTTAAGATGCGCACCGATATGGCTGGGTTACGTTCTGCTCAGACACAACAAGAGCTACTTAAAAAACAATACGAATCTGTTAATCCTCCAGCGGGCACAGCTGCCACCCCCGGAACAGCTGGAGCGCCTTCTATTCCAGGTTTAACTGCACAGCAAATCAATACTATTGCAAACAACCCTAGCGTTAAGGCGGAGCTAGATACTCTTGCCCCTAATGACTACGCAGGCAGGTTGGCGGTTATTAAAGATGCAGCTAAGACTGAGTTCGGTGCTGCTACAAAAGGCAAATATGAGGCCGCTGGAAATAAACCAGAGGTGTATACCATTCCAGGAATTGGTCCAAACGGTAGCGATGGACTAGTAAGCATGACACCAAATGAATATTTGGAGTTTAAGGCTACAAGAAAATTGCCAACTGGTCAGGCTGCTCCTAGCGGTGCAGCTGCTACCCCTACAGCCGGCACTACTAACTTAGGCAACATGCGCCCCGTTGGTCAAAGCACAGGCTTTCAGCCGCCGGTGTCTGTAGATAAAGACTTAGCTAGAATTGATGATAATTTAAAAGCATACGGCGACAAAGGTATCAATACATTATCTGGAATTATTAATCGCTGGGCACCACCTAGTGAAAACGATACACCAACGCTAATTAAAAACGCGTCTCAATTCTTAGGTATTGATCCTAATCAAAAAATTGATCTAACAAATCCAGCGGTTAGACAGGCACTTAGCACGGCTATTATCAAGCAAGAAGGCAATCTACAAAAATTGTTTGCCACGCCAGCTGCTGCTGCCCCTGCAGCTGCAGCTTCAGATGCGCCACAGATGAAAGATTATGGCAGCGTAGACGCATATAAAAATGCGTTAGAGTTATACAAACAAAAACAAGCCATTCCTGTTGAGGCTGCTAAACAAGAGGCAACAACCTACGCCACAGAAACTGGTAAAGATTTAGCTCAACTGAAAAAAGATACTGAGCGTGCTATGGCCACCACCGCAGCCGCAGATCGTGTTATTAAAATGGCAGATGATCCTAAGCTAAATAAAGTAATGGGTTGGATGCACGGTGGTAGTACACCGGCCACGTACTTAGGTGCCGTTCCAAGACTTGCTGCAGAGATGGTAGGTAAGGGTGACAAGGTAGAAGAGATGGCCAAGCAATTGGCATGGTCTGGCGATAAAGATTTAATAGCCGCCGATGAACGTCTTAGTACTGATGCCACACAGCTTGGAATTGAGTATACCCAGCAAATGTTTAAGGGTGCAAGACTTGGTATCGGTTTAGAAAAACTAGGACTAAAAGGTAAGGGTGTTAGCCCTGAATTTTTACCTCAGGTTAATAAACTATACGCCACAATAGCCAGAGATGGTGCAGAGTTTGAAGTTAAAAAGAACACCGCCTTTGAAAAATGGCATAATGATGATCCACTAAAAACTTACGGTAAATTTTTAGCTACACCAGAGTACGAAAAAATGATGAAAGACGAGCGCGATCTTTTAATTAGTAGATACCCCGGTATTACTGTGGATGTTTTAGATGCACCATCTGACCACAAGACAACTAAATCAGGCGTTAAATACAAGGTTCTTTAATTATGAAAATTGAGATTCATGGTCGCCAGGTTGAGGTTGATGACAATTTTAAGGATATGTCAGAAGACGAGCAGCATAAAGTAGTCGATGAAATTGCCTCTAGTTTTGGGCCTATCACTGCCGCCGCTACCGCAGAAAAAGAAGGCCCTAGTACATTAGCTAATCTTGGCGGTGGGGCCGAGGCGACTGCTCTAGCCTATGGTGTTGGCCTTCCTAAGGCAGCGCTTGGTGCTGCTAAAAATTTATTTGGTGGTGTGCCTGCAGCGCCTCCTCCAGCTCCAACAAATATTCCCGGCGAAGATCGTTGGTTTGGTTCTGCAAATGCAATCAATGAAAAAGCTAAAATTATTCGCCGCAATAACGAACTGGCTAAACGTTACCCCGGTTTTGAACGTGTAACCCCACCAGAGCCGCCTGTAAGTGTTGGCCAAAGGGCTGTTAGTGGGTTAGAGAACCTTCGCACTAGTAAGCCAGGGAAATCATTTTCTACTGGATACAACGCCATGGACGCGCTACAGCATGCCGGTGAGGGACCGCTTAGTAACGTACAGGCTGGTGCGTCTGCATTGGCCGCGGCTGCTCCTTGGGTAGAAAAACACCTTCCAGGTAAATTGAAAAATATTGCTAAGGGACTACAGCTTGGTGTCCCCGCAGTAAATTATGCAATTGATAAACTTGCTAGTCCGGAAGAAAAAGCAACCGGCGGCTTGATTCAAAATTTTGCCGGTGGTAAACTGGCGACAGCCGCAAAAATGGCAGCTAAAATGTCTCCGGCAATTGAAGGGTCACTAGGAAAAATATTACCTAAGTCTAAACCTTTGACACTTGCCGAAAAATTTGGATATGATCCTGTCAAGTTAAGAAATGAATACCCGCAAACTTCTTTTCCTGTATCTGCATGGGACAAAAATAAAGAAGCATACTATGCAGCTAAAAATCCATCTTCTGAAGAATTAGCACTTAAAGCTGCAAGAGATTTTGCACAAGAAGAAATTAAATCTGGAAGTTCTGCGTACAAACCTTACTTTGATATTTCAAAGCGTGGGTATGTAGACCCAGCAAATTATCCTTTGCCAGGACCACAAACTACTAGCGTTATACCAAAACAACAAAAAACAATTGATGCCTATACTGCTAAATTTCAAAATCCTGAAGCAATACAAAAGTGGAGTGACGCGTACGAGTTAGCAAAAAATTCTCCTAACGCACACCACTTTTATGCAATGGATCAGTTAGAGAAAGAATATGTTAAAGCATACGGTCCTGAGTTAGGAAGACAAAAATTCAAAACTGAATTTGCGGATCAGATGGCCAATACTACCAGTGGTGTAACGCCCACAAACAATTTATTGACTGCGGGATATGTTAATCATATGAATGCCAGTGGATTACCTTTACCAGGGCATGCCCCTGGTGAATACACAGGATATTCATTTGATGCACCACACCCAGTTCAAGGCGGCCGTATTGGTGCAAATCTTGCGCAGGCTAATAAATATGCAGAAGCTGGTAATCAATTAAACCCTTTAGAAAATCCAAAGAGATATGACTTTAGCGGTAATTTTATGGGTCATCAAGGACTTACTATGGATGAGCAGATGATGACTCCATTTAGCATGGCTGCACCCCCTAAAGGATCTTATGGTTTAGCTGAGTTAGAAGGCGCTAAACAGGCCGCACTTAAAGGTGTTAAAGAGCCTAGCGATTGGCAGTCTGTCACTTGGGCTGGATTAAAAGCTCTTAAAGATGCTAAAGGTAAAGAACTAACTCCAGAAGAATTATCTAAAATAGGTCAGCCTATGATAGAAGATGTTAATCAAATGATTCATAGAACAAGTCGCGTGCTAGGTATTTCGCAAGATGAGGCGTTAGCTCAATTACTAAAAAATAAACCTATCTACGGGATTGGTGCTATCGCTGGTGCTGGCGCATCCCAAGATGATGCACAGTCTAAGAAAAAAGGTGGTAAGGTTAAAAAAGGCAAAAAGAAATAATGCCAAAGCTCTCACCTAAGGACATGCAGGCCGCGTTGGCGGTCGCCCAGAAAGCGTTCAAGGAAAAATTCACACCTGGTTTTTATCACGGCAGCCCGTCAAATAAAATTAAAGAATTTGATCCCACCAAGTCTGTAAAAGACCCAATGTACATTACTCCTAAGGCTACCTTTGTAACTCGTGACCCTGAGTTTGCAGAATCCTTTTTGTCGATGAACAACAGTGGTAAAATTAAACCTGGCTCTACAATGTATCCAGTAAATGTTAACCTTGGGCAACACTGGCATCCAGATACCCCTGAGGGACAACAATTAATTCAAGAGTTCATTGAAAAGTACCCTAAGCGTGCAGGCCTTCAAAAAGGCTTAAACCGTGGTGACTGGACGGCAGTCGAGAACTCAGATTTTTTGACACACTTAAAAGATACTGGTCACGATACTTTCCATGTGATGGAGGGTGGTGTGCCAAACGTTGGTGTATTAAAACCTGAAAACATTCGTGGTAAGTTTGCAGAGTTTAATCCTGAAGACGCAGCTGATCCCGACTTTATGAAGGCCGAGGGTGGCGAGGTACAGAGCTATGCCGGCGGTAAAATGGTACACAGTCAGATCCCTAAAGTGGCACGCGCACTGGAAGATTACCTAAAAGGTAACATTAGCCAAGAAGAGCGCATTCGTATTTTAAACCAATACCTACCAATTCGTAAGTGGCCCGATCTACCACCTAACTACAGCGACGAAGAGATCCGTAACGCCCTGATGGAAAACAAACAGGCCAAGGCCTTGGCCCCTGTACCACCCGGCGCTCAGGTTGGCAATCGTTTAGATATACCAGCATACACACAGCATGGTGTCTATGTTGATACAACACACGACCTAGGTAGTGGAAACTCTCCAATTAGTTACAACAGAACCGGCCACCTTAAGGGTGTGGATTTTAGCTCTAAGCCTAACCAGGCGGTCCGTGTTGGCCTTGGAACTAAGGAGCAGGCCCTTACCCCCTTGGGTGAAGAGATTGGCTCTGCAAAGTCCCCATTCGCGCTTATAAAGGGCACTAACGTAGGTACATCAGACGAAGAAGTTCGTCGTATGATGGCAGAGATGATGCAAGATCCTAACTATACTCAAATTGGTATGGACCCACGCAAACACTCTCAGTTTTATGATAAATCAACCGGTATGCCTGTATGGTCTGCAGAAGAAAAACTGCAGTCTGGCCCATTGATCCTTGCACCTAAGCAAGGCCTAGAGACAACAAGCTGGGATGATCCAAGGCTAAACCTATCTGACTTTGAGGGCAAACAGTACGCCGATGGTGGACTGGCTCATTTAGCCCGTGGTGGTATGCTACGCCGTGGTACTACATACGGCACACCACAGCAGCAGGCTGTAAACTATATTGCACCAAAACCATTACAGGCCACTACAACGGCGTTTAACAAGATGCCTTCGCCGACACCAGTAACTGGCGGCAGCACTACAATGCCCGGCACGCCCCCAATGGTGCCGGTTCAAAAACCTGTGGTACCAATTCAAAATTCTAAAACTGCAGCAACCTCTACAGTTCCTGCGGGTGGTGCAACTTTTGCACAGGCGCCAACACAGCAGCCACTGCCAACACCATTACCAACACCCACACCAAACCCAGATCAGGCAGCATACCAAACGTATTTAAGTGGCAGGCAAGGTCAGAACAACATGTCTTATGGTGACTGGTCTACTTGGAATACAAACTACAACAACCAAGACCCTGGCTATCAGGCATATTTAAAAAGTAATCAAGGCGGTGGTACCGACGCAAATGGTAACGCAATGGCCTCTTTAGCTGTAATGCCAATGACTTACGGTGATTGGAAACAGTATAGTCAACCTTCCGCTATGTCTAGCCCAAATACGGGAAATGGCAATTCTGCCGCTATATATGACCCCACTGGCAGTTTATCTCAGCCAGGGACACCATCGGGCCCCTCTGGGTCCGCTGGAACAGGCGGGATTGCTTCTTTAATAAACTCAACACAACAGCTTCCTGGATCTTTGACAATGAACGTACAGGCGGCACCGCAACAGCCACAGCCACCCCAACCACCAACACAAATTAATAGTGTACTTGGAAATCTTATAGGTGGTACTATTCCAGGTATTGCCGCTGGTAAGGCCGGTGGTCGTGTACAGCATTTTGAGTTTGGTGGTGCCGTTAAAAAGGCGCTACAGTACGCGCGCACTGTGCCGTTTACACATTTCTCACATAGCTCAAATATTAGCCGCTTGGAGCCGTCTTTATACGGAAGTGGTATCAAGGGCGCGGAGGCATCAAGACTTAAAGATGCACCGGATATCAAGCCAAGATCATATATTTATGTAAGCAAGGAAAATGTTCGCCCAGAGCAGGGACTTGGCCCACACAGATACGAGGGCGTTGCAGAGAATATGTATCCCCTACATGAAGATCCGGCAGGATTTAGCGCTAAAGCCAGAGAGCTGGCCAAGGACCCATACTTTGCTAAGATGGGTGTGGAGATTGTTGACCAGCCCAAACATCTTAATGAACTAGAGCGACAAATAAAAAACGCCGGGTACAGCGGCTACGCAGATGACAACGTAGGCCTACTGTTTAACCCGACGGATGTTACAAAAGTTACCGACTAATTATTTGCGGTAGCGCTTACCGTGCCAGCCCTCCGCTGCAAGAGGAAAGTCGGGAGCCCACGTTGGTGGTGTAGTCATAATGTTGACGACATCGGCCAACGCGGACTCCGCGCTTTGTTCTTCAACTAGGAGTAGCACCTCATCATGGATACTGTTAATCACCTCGTAACCGGCCTTCTCAAGGTTAAGCATAGCCACGGCAAGAAAGTCTCTCGCGGTACCCTGTACAGCGGATTGAAAGATACTACTACCAATCAAAGCGTTCCTGCTCCATTGCCGAGTGTATGTGTTCTGCGAGTGGACAGTGACGCCGACCTTTTGCTGCCCCCATGGTGTGGTGAGCAGCTCGAGCTGTGGCCTCTGCCAGCAGATAAGTCTACCTGATGGTAGTTGCATCCACAGAGCATTTTTGGCAGCTTTCAAGACCAGTTTATCACCGGCACGAAACGGGTTGCCGGGATTCTCTACTGCTTGAATCACAGCGTTCTCGCACTTCGCCCATAGAGCCTTTACCAGCGCATAGGACGCTCGATAATTATCTACTGCATTCTTTGCCTGTCCTTCTGATAGCCTAACCCCCATCCCCTCTGCGTACTTGACAAGGCCTTTAGCTCCTTGCCCAAACATCGCACCTAAAACCGCCGACTTGCTGATCTGGCGCTGATCCTTAGTAACGTCGTCGTAAGGCACTCTATAAAGAGACTCCGACGCAAAGACTTTATACTCATCTAATCCCCTTCTAAATAATTCGACTTTATCTTTTTGCCCAGCCAAGTAGACGCCAACTCGGTTTTCAATTGAGCTAAAATCCACGTCAACGAAGGTTTTTCCTCGTGGGGCCACAATAGCGCTTCGTACCGTTGAAGAGAGCTGTTGCATCGTAGCTTTTCCTTCCACAAAGACTCTTGGTATTGCGAGTTCAATTTCTTCATCCGATAATACGGGACGAGCAATATTTTGAAGATTGAGCCCACCACGGCTCGCCCAGCGGCCAGTACTAGCGCCATGATATACCAGTGTATTCCGAATCCGTCCATCTCGTTGTATCTCCATCATTTTTGAGTATTTTGCTACTGAAGTTTGGCTTCCTTCCTGTCTGAGCCGTAAAGCGGCCCGAATCGGCTCATTTATGTTAGTGTTCACTAACATAGCTGAAACGGTCTCTGCGGTTAAATCGGGTAGTGGTGTTACTAGACGCTGGTTAATCCAGTCTAGTAATTTAGCCCTCTCAGACGGCTTAAAACCGGTCAAGGAGACGCATTCGTTGTCCAAGGCATCCTGTGCCCTCACCACGGCCAGACAGGCGTTGTGGAGCTCGTTAGGATCGACCGATACGCCCCTCAAATTAATCCGCTGGGTAAGGGTCCAGATGTCCTGTTCGACGGCTGTAAGGGGCCTTAAAACGCTTCCTATGGCCATCTCTGTGCGTACGTCTTGCTGGCAGTATTGGAACATTTCAGCCATCAATTCTGGGTCATTATTAAAGACGCCCTTGTGTGGCTTACAGAGCTTCTGAATAAGGTATCTACCGCGGGTATCTTTTTTGTGTTCTGCGTCCATGAAAACGGAGGCATCTCCCAAGGACTGTGGAATATTATTGGCTGCCGCTATGGCCATGGTGTCAATGCACTGCTCCAGCCTTAGTGGTGGCCAGCCGTACTTAGGTACACAGACACAGTTCCAGATGGCGTACTCGAACATGGCGTTCCACGCTTGGATTTTGCCACCATCGGCAACGTGCTTTAACAGCGCATGGGAACCATAGGTTCCTTGGTGTGGGCTAACTACTTCTACTGTATCGGGGGTTTTGCCGAACGCAATACACAACACTTCTGTTGTGGGGTCGTTGGCGTAAATGTCTAGCCCTTGGTCGGCTAGGTCGATGGCGCTGCGTGTCTCAAAGTCAATGCTGTAAATCATAAATGCTCCTTAGGCTATCCGACGTATCGGTACATATAATAATGCAAAAAAGAGGGGCTCCGAAGAGCCCCAAATCACCACCATGTGAAATAGTTTAAATCTCGCATGTTCCTGAGCTGCATGCAAGCATTTGAGCGCCCTCTACGTTGTCTGTATTTTCTTTGAGCTGGCTCCAGTCGACGACGGGGATGCTGGCTTTGAGCGCGTTGTACTCTTCTTCGGTGCACTCTTCGTAGGGAGCTTGGCGATAGGTTCCACCGTCGTAGGGGAGGTAGCTAACTCCACTGATTTCGTCGAAGTGTTCCCATGTCCACGCTCCGACACTGGGCCAGTCCTTTTCCGCCACAGAGATGGTGACTGAGGGCTTGTGCTCACACCAGTATCGCTGGTAGGTAAGCCAGAGCTCGAGGTGACTAATGGGAGTAACGTCGTCCCGTACGAGTCCGTCGGGGGCTCTTTGAGGAAAACTGAAGACGGTAGTTTGGGTTGGCTTGTAAACGCAGGGCTCGTTTGGAACTCCTTGTCCAATAAGGAATTGGGTGAGAGGATCTTTAGAATCTCCTCGCACTCTTCGGATATAGTATTTAGAGTGGCGAGGGTGGATGCCGCTCGCCGAATCAACAAGCTGGGATACTGTTCCACTTGGCTTGACGCATGTGATAGAAGCGCTCTCAGGGATTCCGAGAGCAGCGGCCCATTCTTTATTTGTTGCTCTAGCAACTTCTCTAAGTTCAGTAAGTAGGTCATTTAGTTCTGGTCCTTGCGTTGTAAGTAATGGATTATCGTAGATGCCTGTAAGAGAGACACCAAGCAAGCGTTCCTCTTCGGTATTTCTTTGCCAAACTTTGCGCAGATATGGGAACTTAGTGAACGTAGATTGTATAGTACCCAAAATTGCAGCCAAACGAACTTTACGTAAAAGCGTTTCTTTAGTGTCGTCATGTCTTACCACACATTCCGACAGGTTACAGAATTGGTAAGGCCGAAGTACGATTTCTGAGCAGGGGTTAGTTCCGAATTCAAAATTAGGATCGCGATGACCGTACTTCTCCACAGTTTTACGTGCAGCCTCACGGTTGAATATCCCCCGTTCTCCGCTGTGTGAATTGTATAGAGATAGCCACTCTTCCATAAACTTTCCAACGGTAGGCGTTTCATTATAAACCGCGCTATTGTTTGCGAGTGCACGGTGAGGTGCAGTATCCCACCACGGGCCAGCTTTAGCATGACGAATCCTTTCATCATCAAGATCAGATAACGAGATCATTGCAGAGCGACGTACACCACCCACTACAACTACCTCACCAATTTTACACATCAAGTCGTGGCATTCTAAGCTATTTAGCTTACGACCTTTAGCGTGTTTAAATGTTGCAACTGTAAATTCAAATAAGTCAATCAGTGGTTGCGGCCCGGAAGCTCTTCCGCCAAAAGTTTTGAGTCGTGCTCCGGCAGGTCTAACGGCTGATACATCCCACTGGGGAATTTCCCCGGCGTAGAGGTGTGCGATGAGAAGACGCAGTGACTTGGCCCACCCTTCCTTAGAGTCGTGGACGTTGAGTACTCCCCCAGATTGAAATAACTTTTCTGGCACTTCTGGCAGTTGATTAATATATTTAGACTCAACCGAGAAGCCGACACCCGTTCCGCATAACAAAATAAACATCGCCTCGTCAAACGACTTAACGTCATCAACAGGTAGGTACGAACAATTGTAAACACATGTGTTATCACGATCGGCACTCTTTCCTGCCGTCATCATGGCGCGCATGGACGGCATCAATTCAAGGTTAACAATAGCATCATAAAGTTGATCTCTTAAATTATGATACAACGGGTTTAAATCAGAGTTGTTTGTATTCAACGCTGGTGTACGGCTAAAAATGTAATCTGTAAAACGTGTGACTGTCTCTGGCCATGTCTCACGACGACCTTTGTCATCTTGGTAACGGGCATAACGGCTGGCGGCAATGTATTCTTGATACTGATCCATTTATTATTTTCTAGGTTATATGGTGGATGAAAAAGGGAGGCCATCGTTTCGATGGACACTCCCCGTGCTGCAGGTACTACTAAAAGGTGAGGGCAGTATTTAGGATACTTTTTTAAGTGCAACGACCTTCAGCTGTGCACCCCTCATTGATACTTATACTGCGAAGTCTGCTGCTGCGGATGTAGAGCCACCGAACTTCTCACCGTCCTCTAACTTCTGGACGTTGTTAAGTCCTGCTGCAATGCCCTTAGAACCGCTTGTATCGTACGGATACAGTGTGATCGAGGCACGGCCATAGCA
>Ga0208614_1000312_pt1 | contig 15614 bp, 17 predicted proteins | sample CryBogCBE23Jun09_FD_184554 | JGI IMG/M metagenome (GOLD analysis project Ga0208614, IMG submission 184554) | Freshwater microbial communities from Crystal Bog, Wisconsin, USA - CBE23Jun09 (SPAdes) | ecosystem: Environmental > Aquatic > Freshwater > Lake | place: Crystal Bog, Wisconsin, USA...
TACAACTTTCTGTAAAGGATAATACAAATTCTAAAAATAAATATATCTCTTTTAACAATAGTATTACTTTCAAAATTACTGAATTGTATATAAGAAGTATGGTTGTTCAGTTTGTTAATGGAATTTTCGAATCTGAAACAACCTTTATACAAGACTATCCTTCTAATGGTAAAGTTACTTATATGACTACTACATTTGATGTTTTAGACAACGAAGTAGGTAGATTTATATTAACAGGACAAACTGAAATTGAAGATATTAGATATAAGACTGAACTTACAAATTTAGGTAAGAATATTACTGCAGATGATGTATTTATCTTTAAAACATATGATATTGAAGAGCAAGGAGTTGATTGGTTATTCTTAAACCAGAAGAGAAAAGAAATGTTGTTGATGAAGGATTCTATTTATCCTTATGTAGGATCTTATAAAGCCATTATTAATGCTATCAACTATTTTGGATATAATGATTTGGAATTATATGAATATTATAGAAATATAAATCAAAATTCAACTGCTTATGGACATTTATTCAAAGTAGAAATTTCAGGTATATTTGATAATAAAGTACCAGGATGGAAATCAATTGATTATTTATCGTGGACAATGCCAAATCCGAATTATGAAGATACTAATTTATTTAATTTAACATATAGAATAACAGATATAGATGGAAATAATGTTTTATTATATTCTTTAGCTGAGGTTCAAATAAAGCTAGGTGGATTAAAAAGTTGGTTGGAAAGAAATGTTATTCCAATTTCACATAAAATATTGGATATTACAGGTAGAGCAGATATACCAGCTCAAAATTCAATAATTCATAAGAACTATAATGTTAAAATGTTTACTATGGATTCATCTATGACTCCTATTGATTTTAATATTAATGGGGCTTATTTAATGCCGGTAAATTCTGGTAGTACAGTTTATAATGTGGTTATAGATTTTCATACAGCTGCATTTGATAACCCACCTGATTATTTAACTAATACAGTGCCTAATTATTTTGGTTTAAAAATAAGAACATATCATACTTACCCCGAATGGAAGCCATTCCAAACTTATCAAAATGGTGATATTGTATCTTATTACCAGCAGAATTATACTTCTGTTGTTGATAATAACAGATTACATGATCCAAGAAAATTACAAGATTCTCCTACTTGGGATATTAACTTTGATTATCAACAGGGGCAGATTGTTGAATATAAGAGAAACTTTTATGAATACATTGGAACTCAATCATCATTATCTGGTGCTACAAATTCTATTGTTAGTCCTTTCGCTGATGTTTTAAATAATTTAAAACATTGGGTTGATATCACTGAATGGAGAAAATTAGATTATGTTCCTATTCAATCTTTTGAAGAATTTAGAACAGGCACTCATTCATATCATTTTACAGTTGATACAAATATAGATCCTTATATTACGGTTGAAGTAACTAGTGATAACGGATATTCTCAGATTTATAGTTCTAAAAAGAATTATGAATTAAGAAGTATATTAGATATAAATGAAGAAATTGGTACGTTAGATGTTATTGGTCCGATTAAAGTATACCATTTCTTAACAAGTACAACAACAAGTACAACAACTGTTCCGATTGTTATAATGGAAAGATGGGTTGGTATTGATGGATATTGTGAAAGTACACCAACTACAACAACTACTAGCACAACAACGACAACAACAACAATATTTTTAGATTGTGGATTAGCAGGTAATGCGGTGTATAATGCACCTGTGACTACTAGTACAACAACGACTACAACCACACTTGCTCCTGGTATGACAACAACGACTACAAGTACAACGACCACAACAACCACTGCTATTCCATTTTTCATTTCAATGAGTAGTGCTGGATCGGATCCAAGATATGCTTCAACTGGGGCAGATGCATGTACTAATACTCTTGCAACATCAGTTGCAGGCCTTTATACATTAACTGGAGCTTTCGCTAATGGTGGAACAGTTTATACGGATTCAGTTGGTAATGTTACTTATACAGGAATTGCTGGAAAATATTATGCTGATAGTACTTCTTGTATATATGGTACTATAAGTTTATCAGGTGTATTTACAGAGGTCGGAAATTGTATGCCATATGGATGTGCTTAAAAATAAAATTATAAAAAATGTCATTTAGTATAACAATAACTTTAACAACAGCAGGAGCCGATACAGGACCTTTTGATATATATGAAAATTCATCAGGACCTTTTAATTTATTGGTTTCTGGTATAGGTAAAGCTTCTTTAGTCTCAGGATATCCTACTACTGTTCCTAATGGAACAACACAAGTAAGGGTTACTTCAACTGGTGCTTGTGTTAATATCATTGATATTCCTGTTACAGGTTTACCTGTCACAACAACCAGTACGACTACGACAACTACTATGGCTGTAATTACAACAACCAGTACGACTACGACAACTACTACTGTTTAGCTGCTGGCATTGGTGGCTACTGTTTTTCCTTGTTCCACCACCAGCCATTATTAACTGGACTTTGAATAATTATCTTGGTGTAAATTTACAAATTATCGGAAATGATAGTACTGTTTATTTAAATAAAACAAGCACTACTTTACATTCTCAATCGGGCACTATAACAATACCGGATTCAAATTTACCTTATACTATATCTGTATCTGATGTTAAAGGTGGGGCCAATATGGTAAACTTTAGGGTATGTGATACTATAACTGGTGAACTTTACTATATAACAGGCATTCAAATGTTTGTAAATAGTCCATATAACCAAACAATAAGTCCAACTCCGTTAAATGTTACTGTAGAGGTTTGCTCTGGAAATCAAACTCCACCAACTTGTCCTGTATAATAAAAAACCCTTTCGAATTGAAAGGGTTTTTATTTTATTACTTAACTTCCTCATAAGGAACATCTTCTGTTCCAGTATCAGTTGCACCTGATGATGTATTATCATCTGGGGTTGTATTTGTATTTTGATACATTTCCGTACTTACTTGATTCCAAGTTTCGTTTAACTCTTTCATAGTAGAATCAATTTTATCTAAGTCAGCTAATTTATGAGCTTCTTTTAAATTAGAAAGTGATGTTTCTAATTTTGATTTATTATCATCAGATAATTTGTCACCAAACTCTTTAATTTGTTTTTCAGTTTGGAAAATCATAGAGTCAGCTTGATTCAACTTATCAACTCTTTCTCTTTCTTTTTTATCTGCATCTGCATTTTCTTCAGCTTCTTTTTTCATTCTTTCGATATCGTCTTTAGAAAGTTGAGAACCACCTTCAATTCTGATTTTATTTTCTTTACCAGTTGCTTTATCTTTTGCACTTACAGATAAGATACCATTAGCATCAACATCTAATTCTACTTGAATTTGAGGTACTCCTCTTGGTGCTGGCATAATACCATCTAAATGGAATCTACCAAGTGAACGGTTATCTTTAGCCATCGGTCTTTCACCTTGTAGAACGTGAATTTCTACAGAAGGTTGATTATCAGAAGCAGTTGAGAATGTTTCTGATTTCTTAGTAGGAATAGTAGTGTTAGCATCAATTAACTTAGTTAAAACTCCACCCATAGTTTCGATACCAAGTGATAGAGGAATAACATCCAACAATAAGATATCAGTATTATCTCCACTTAATACACCACCTTGAACAGTAGCTCCAGATGATACACAAGTATCAGGGTTTAGTGCTTTAGATGGTTTTTTACCGAATACCTTTTCTAATTTTTCTTGAACAAGTGGAATTCTTGAAGAACCACCGACCAATAAAACTTCATCAATATCAGATGCTTTTAATTTTGACTTTTTAAGAGCTGATTTTGACTTCTCAATAGTTTTGTCAATGATAGCTTCAGAAAGTTGTTCGAATTTAGCTCTTGTAATAGTTTTTACTAAGTGTTTAGGAACTCCATCAATTGAAGTGATATAAGGTAAGTTAACCTCAGTTGATCCACTACCAGATAATTCAATTTTAGCTTTTTCAGAAGCTTCGAATAATCTTTGAAGTGCCATTGGATCTTTTCTTAAATCTACATTGTTTTCTTGTTTGAAATCATCAGCTAAGAAATTCACTAATGCTTCATCGATGATAGAACCACCTAAATCTAAGTCACCATCAGTAGCTAAGATTTCAAATACACCATCAGCTACATCAACAATAGAAAGGTCCATTGTTTGACCACCGAAATCATAAACAGCATATTTCTTTTCAGAATTTGAGTCGATGTTAAGGATTGCTGCGGTAGGTTCAGCAATTACTCTTTCTACTTCAAGACCAGCGATTTCGCCAGCAATTTTAGTAGCTTGTCTTTCTTCACTATTGAAGTGAGCTGGAACAGTGATGATTGCTTTTTTTACATCATGCCCTAAAAAGTCTTCAGCAGTTTTTTTCATTTTTTGAATAATCATTGCTGAAATTTCTTCAGGTGAATAAACTTTATCGTCAATTTTGACAGCGGCTCTGCCATCTTGATTGATAATTTTATAAGGACGTTTCAGATGCTTAACTTGGTCATAAGTTTTACCCATTAATCTTTTAATGTTAAAAACAGTTTTTTCAGGATTTGTAGCTGCTTGTCTTTTTGCAGGTTCACCAACTTTGATGCCATCTTTTGTAAAAGCGATGTAAGAAGGTGTAGTCAAGTTTCCTTCAGAGTTAGGGATAATTTTGATATCCTTTCCTTCATAAACAGAAACACAGGAGTTATAACTTCCAAGATCGATTCCAATAATTTTGTTACTCATAGTTTTGTATATTATTTTTTCTTTTAATTATCAATTTTAATGCCAAAAAATTAATGTGACATCTTGTCATTATATAAAATTTCTAATTAAAGTTTAATATATAGTGTATATGAAATACTTAAAAAGTTTTAATGAATCTCAAGATGAAATGCTTTTATTAATAGATGACTATCTTTTTGAATATTTTGAGAAATGGAAACTTAAAGAGGAAAGTGAGTATGGTGCATTACCATTTTCAAATGCACCTGTTATTAAAAAAGATTTTAATGGTACGTATCAAATTGAGATTGTATCAACAATGTATTTCAAAAAAACAGGATTTCCTGATGGAAAATCAGGATATTTAGTAACGATTTGTTTTACAAAAGATTTTGATGAAAAAGAATTCAAAGAGGATATGTATAAATTCATTAAAAGAGTATGTATGTCAGGGTTTCAATATGATACATCTTCTTATACTTATGGAAAAGGTACTGTAGATATTACAGGTGCTGTTAATTTTGGAGTTCGTAAATATTATATAGCCTTTTTTAAATGAGCTAAAACTATTTCTAAATTTTCTTTATTAAATCCATTAAGAGGTTTTCCACCGATTTTTAAATAGTCTTGATATAATTGTTCATAATCATCTTGTGTATAGAACTCACTATTTAAATCAGAATATAAAATTTCAGTATCTCTACTGGTCATAGTAACTGGAAGCTCGGTTCTACCATAAACAACACCAATCGGCATAGTGTCAGTTGTACCACTGATTGCTTCACAATACTTTTTAAAATCTTTTATACGCATTTATCTAAAAAACATTTTTTAAGACCTTCTAATTGGTCACATTTATATACTTCTTCATTATTACCTTTTCTTAAATCCGACAAAACATGCCACTCATCTTTTAATTTAGATACAGAGCATACAAGTCTTTCTTCATTATTTACTATGTATATATATTCTGAAACAACTTTGGATATTTTGAATCCTTTTGGTAAAAAACTTCTTATATAATCAAAGTCTCCTTTTTTGAAATCTACTATTCTTTCTTCTATATCATCGTTGTTAAAAAAGATTTCCGAATACTCAGCTTCCCCCATTTCTTGATAATACTCATCAGATTCAAATAATTTAAAAGTTTTAATTCTCATTCTTAACTGGTATTTTTTCAAAGAATTCCTCTTCGGTCTCTAAAGAATACTCATCTTTCTTCATGTTATATATTATATTATACAAATATTTATCTTCAATTTTTATCTTTTCACCGTCTGTAACAACAACATAACAAAAATCCTCATCAAAATCATTATGAATAGAAACTATGGGTAAACCAATCACTCCATTTCTGTCATATAAATTACAGATTACTTTATCTCCTTCTTCAAGTAAATCTCTAATCTTATTATAAACATCATTTTTAGTAATGCAAAGAGAGTCTTGATAATGTTCTTCTGAAAACTTATTGTAAGTATCTAAGAACTTTTGTTCAATATTATTAAGTTTTTTACCATTAGATATTTTATCTAATATTCTATCCAACTCGTCATCTTTAACTGACTCGTTAATATTCTTAACCCAATTTCTGAAATTCATAATTCTCATTTGGTTTTTATTGTTTATTTATATATTAAAAGAAAGATATTATTTTATATATACTATAACAAATTTACTAAATTTATGAGTAACACAGTAAAAATATGTAATAAATGTAATTTAACATATGTTAATAGATATATCAAAAAAAATATTTTAAACTATGGATCGTAAATTGCTCGAATCTTTTCAGAATTTATCAAAAGCTTTAGAACAGTTATCTGAATCTTTAGAAGACTCAAAAAAATCAAAAGAACCATCAGGTTCTTCTATTGAAGATGCTTTAAAAAGTTTGAATATTACTGAGCAGCTTAAGTCTATTGATGATGGCATTAAACAAATTCAAGCAGATAATAAAGAAATAATTAAAACACAAAAAGAGGTCCTATCAGCAATGTCGAAACCAACAGCATCAACAGAAGGTTCTGATTTAGTAAGACAAGGTGAACAATTATTAAACAATAAAAAAATTGTAGATGAAGCTGATAAAAAGGAAAAAATAACATTTATAGGACATTTAAAAGATTTATTAAAAAAGAAGCCTCCTGCAAAAGAAGAAGAAAAGGAAAAAATTGTTTTTATAGGAGATCCTAAAAATAAAAAGCCTATTACAGATGGTGTTAAAATGATATTGTTAATAGCTGCTGGTGTTTTAGCTATAGGAGCAGCCTTTAAATTAATTGGTAAAGTTGATTTCAAATCTGTATTGGCTCTAAGCTTAGCGATGCCTTTACTTGCATTAGCTTTTGAAAAAATATCCAAAGTCAAAACTAATTTAAAAGATTTAGTAGTCGCTAATATTGGGCTAATCATGATGGCTGGCACGCTTACATTGTCCTCTCAGATATTACGATTCGTATCACCTATTGGAGCTGCTAAAATGATTACCATAGTTTTACTAAGTGTTGCTTTTGTTGGAATATCAATGTCTATTTCTAAGATATCTGATAAATTAAAAGGAGTTGATACAAAAAGCCTTTGGAAATTACCAGTGGTATTTTTGGCAGCATCGGTAGCGATAGCTCTTTCATCACACATATTACAATTTGTTAAACCAGTTGGATTTCTACAATTAGTAACTGTTGTATTTATTGCAACGGCATTTGCTGCTTTAGGATACAGTATAGATAAAATGACTAAAAATATTAAAAATGTTGATCCAAACAACATATGGAAGCTACCTCTTGTATTAGTAGCTGCCTCAGTTGCTATAACAGCTTCATCATATATTCTACAAGGTGTTAAACCAGTTGGATTTTTACAACTATTGACAACTATACTCATATCAGCAACATTCGTTGTTTTATCGTATGGGTTGCCTAAGCTAGCAGATGCTGTTAGTAAGGTTTCTGTAGGTAAAGCATTATTGATGCCAGTTATTTTAGTAGAACTATCTGCTGCTATATATGGTTCTTCATTAATATTAAGTAAAGTTCAGACTATACCATTTATGACATTATTGAATATTGCAGCTCAAGCAGTTGTTCTATCAGTAATAGGTGTGGCTATGGGTACTGTTATATTCATATTTGATAAAATGAAAATAACATTTTCTAAAGCAATTGAAGGTGGATTATCATTAATTGCTATATCTGGATCAATTATGGCTTCATCTTTGTTACTATCAATGGGTAATTATAGTAATGCTCCAACCTTATCTTGGACACTGGATGCAGCAGTTTCATTACTGGTATTTGGTGTTTTAGCATTTTTTGCTGGACCTGAAGGAGAAGTTATATTAGAAGGATCTATCGTCCTTTTACTTATTGCTGCGACAGTAATGACTTCTTCTTCGATATTATCATCGGGTTCTTATACTAATTATCCAGATTTATCATGGACGTTAGGTGTAGGTGCTTCTATGTTAGCATTTGGTATTCTAATGAGTGCGTTGGGATTAGAAGTTATGACTGGTATAGGCGCAGTGACACTAGCCATAGGAGCAGTAGCTATTCTTGGGGTAGCGGTAACTATTGTAGCAACTGCTGGTATTTTAAATGAAGGCACTTATGGTAATTATCCTAAAATTGATTGGATAGCTGGTGTTGGATTATCATTATTAACATTTGGAACAGCAATGGGTGCTATTGGTCTAATATCTTTAACTGGAGTTGGGGCTCTTGCTTTATTAGCTGGCGCCGCTTCTATTTTAGCTATTGCAGGAACTATTGCAGGAACTGCCGCTATTTTAAATCAAGGTTCATTTACTAATTATCCTCCTTTAAGTTGGGCAATGGGTGTTGGATTATCATTGTTAGAATTTGGTACAGCTATGGCAATTTCTGGACCACTATTCCCATTGTTATGGATAGGCAGTAAGGTAATTCCAATGATAGCAAATTCTATAGTAGAAACCGCTGCTATTTTATCAACTGGTAATTTTACAGGTGGTCCTTCACTACCATGGGCAATTGGAACAGGGATAGTGATGACAAGTTTCGGTACCGCTATGTTAGCTCTGGGTGAATTTATAGGTGGTACTTTAGGTGTTGGGTATTTAGCACTAAAAGCAGGATCTTCTGCTATTAACTTAGTGGCACAATCAATTGTTGATGCAGCAGCGATTCTTGCTACTGGTGTATATACAGGTGGTCCCACTGAGTCTTGGGCTAAAGGGGTTGGAGGAGCTATTTCAGCTTTTGCACCGGTCTATGCTAGCTTATCAGGAAAAGGAATATTAGGTATTTTTTCTGGAGGTGGTCCTTCTGCAGAAGATATGGCAAACGCCATAAGAACTATTTCACAAGGAATCGTTGACGCTGCTTTATTTTTTAGTAGCCCGGATGCCAATGTTTCATTTGAAGGTGGTCCTACTGCGTATTGGGCAGATGGTGTTGGTGGAGCCATTGCTGCATTTGCCCCAGTTATAAGTAATTTAAACAAAGGTGGTATTTTTGGCTTATTTACCGGTGGGTTAAGCACTGAGGATATGACTAACTCAATTGTGGGAATATCACTCGCAATTGTAGCATCAGCTCAAATTTTTGCAGGAGTTAATTTTACTGGTGGTCCAACTGAAGATTGGGCAAATGGTGTCGGTGGAGCCATTGCCGCATTTGCCCCAGTTATAAAAAATTTAAACAAAGGTGGATTTTTTAGCTTATTTACTGGTGGGTTAAAAGCTGAGGATATGACAAGTGCGATTATTGGTATTTCAATTGTTATAGCAGAATCATCATTAATCTTAGCGGAAGGTAATTATACTCCTATACCTATGGATTATATAAACAGCTTAAGTAGTAATGTAAAAGAAGTGGTAAAATTAACACAATATTTGAATGGGGTGAATTTAGATGGTGGTGACGAAACATTCTTAGGTATTAGAATAGGGTCTTCTCAGATTTCAAGAATGGCTAATGATTATCAAAAATTATCCGATAGTATTTCAAATTTATCTACTGCAATTCAAAGTTTAGATGTTGACAGATTAACTGCTTTAAAAACATTTACGGGAAGTATAGTATTAATGTCATTAATGGATTCTGAACAATTTGAAGATATGATGAATAGTTTAGAAAATAAAGCTAAAGTATTTGTAGATGTAATTAATGATTTAGATAAGGGTGTGGTAGGAAGTGAATTATCTATTAAAACAGCTGGTGCTGCTCAACAAGGACCGTCTTTACAAGATGTTGTTGTTGTTTTAAATAGGATAGATGCCAAATTATCACAAATTTCGTCTTCTAGTGATAATATATCCAGATATGTAAATGAAATAAGAACTCCAAAAGCACAGATTAAGAAAAAATAGATAAACAAATGATTTTGTCTATTATATAAGTCGTATGGCAAAAATAAATCTTTTTAAGAAGTTATCTTTATATTTATCATACAGAAAAAATTTATTAAAAAATAGAGATCAGTTCTCTAAAACCTATAATCTTCGTATTGATAGAGTCAATAGAATTTATACAGTTGTCAATATACCTGAGCAGGTTTTTGAAGAGCCTTATAACATGAGAAAATCAGATATAGACAAAATTTCTGAGCCATATATATCTGAGTTTATAAGACAAATAAGTGGTCTTTTAAATAAATCAGGACTAAGTGAATTATACAGATTATACGATGTTCAAAAAGTAGATAAATATAACTATTTAGTTATCATAGGTTTTTCCTTATTTGATACTTCCAAAGTAGCTAGAAATTTTTTAACTCGAATTTTACCTGTTAGTTTGGTACTATTAACAACTTTATATCTTTTGGTTCATTTTAAACTTTTATAGTTTGACAATTTATAAAAATAAAAATAAAATATATGAGTAAATTCTACAATTTATCTGATGACGCAATTGAGAAATTCAACGATGTTTTCAGAAAGAAAGCATTTTCAGTTGACGTTAGATTTCAATTTGTTGGAATTGAATCTCAAAAATCGTTGATTAAAATTTCAAAAATTGCTGACCAATTTGCTTTTATTTTAGATAAGGAATTACTGGTAAGTATCAATGAAGATTTAATGAATGTATTTGATGAAGAATCAATCCAAATTTTAATTGAACAAGAAATAGACAAAGTGTCTATTAATATAGAAACCGGAAAAATTAAATTAGTTAAACCTGATTTAACAACTTTCTCTTCTTTAATTAACAAATACGGTATTGAAAAAATATCAAGAGCAAACCAAGTTGAACTATTAGCTTCTGAACAAAAACAAGATGCAGAAGACGAATTTATAGTATAAAATAAAAATAAAATAAAAAATGGAAAAACAACAAATTGAAACAAATGTAGTTAAACCAAAATTATCTGTCTTCTTTGATGAAATAGAATATAGACTTATTAGTGTTGACGCTGAAACTCAACTAGACTCTAAAATTTCCGAAGTCGAATCATTTATGGCTAACAACCATGGATTTGGTCAATCAGATGAAGTTAAAGATAACTTATATGGTGCTGCAAAAAAGTTATGGAGTGAATATGCTGAAACTTTCAAAGATGTATTATATACATTTTATTTAAACAGAAAGCAATATCAATTCTTAACGACTTTATTAAGAGATAAATTAGAGTATGATGTTAATACTGTTTTCTTGGCTATTGAATTAACCAATATGTTAGGTCAATGGTTAGAAGCTGAGAAGCATAAAACTGATAAAGATATCAAAGGTTTCACTGCTGATGCAACTGAAATTACTTATATGTATCACTTAATTGCTAAACATAAAGTAAAAGGCTTATCAAATGACACTTATTTATTCGCTGAAGTATTGAAGAAAATAGGTGATATCAGCAAAATCATTAATTATTATGATACCGCTGCTAAAAATATGTCAACTGAAATTCAACAATGGGTAGCAGCTTTCGAAACAGAAGAAACAAAAAAAGAGCCTACTGATGTAGATTCTACTAATGAAACTGTAGTTGCTAAAACTTTACCAGCTAAAAAGACATCAAAAAAAGCATAAATAAAAAATGCAAAGTATAAAATTCATATGTGTACAGCCAAGATTGGTATATTATGCTTGGCAATTAGAAGTCATGTTGAATAATTTTTTGAAACATGGTATACAAGGTCAAGACATTGATATTTTAGTGGCTTATAGTCCTGAGCAAAATGATAGAACAAATCATGATGATGTTGTTGCCTTATACACTCAATTAATAAGAAAATTTAACACTGTTAAATTCTATTTTTATAAAGATACCAGGGTTGCACCATGTTACATCTCATCTATCAGACCAAATATCTTAAAACAACATTTTAAGAATTTTCCTGAATTGAAATTAAGACCAATCTTCTATCATGATTGTGATGTTGTACTAACAAAGAAACCTGATTTAGAACCTTTTTTGAATGGTAGTAATTGGTATTTAAGTGATACAATTAGTTATATTGGTGCTAACTATATCAAAAGTAAAGGAGATGATATTTACAACAAAATGTGTGAAATTGTTGGTATCAATCCTGAAATTCCAACTTCAAATGAAAGTAGCTCTGGTGGTGCACAATATTTAATGAAAGGTGTTGATGAAGCTTTCTGGGAAAAAGTCGAAAAGGATGCCGAAAGCCTTTATAGATACTTTTTAGAAGATGAACCTAAAAAGATGGCTATGAATCCATCATATCACCCAATACAAAAGTGGACATCAGATATGTGGGCTGTTTTATGGAATGCTTGGTATTTTGGACACTCAACTAAAATTCATCCTTACTTTAATTTTACATGGGCTACTGATCCAATAGAAAGATGGGACCAAAACTTTATTTTTCATAATGCTGGTGTTGTTGGACCAGGTGAGTTATTCTATAAAGGAGATTACATTAATACATTGCCTTATTATCTTAATGGTGAGGGGTTAAATAAAAATATGGCTTCATATAATTATTTTCAAGAAATAATGCAATCAAAAGTAAATAGTTGTTTGATTAGTAATTAAAATTTAATAGTCCTAAAAATAAAAAGGTCTCCAAATTGGAGACTTTTTTTTATCAATAGTTAAAAATTATATCAACTTGGACAAGATGTACAAGAACCTGAAGCATCCATAGTTGCACTTCCGATTCCCAGAGTTTTACTAAACAGTCTAACATTAATACCATCAGAAATATAATAAGTACCATTTGATAAACCATTTATATTTGGACCAGATATTGAGGTACATGCACATAAGGTCTGTGTTCCTGTATAAGTATATGTTGGTAATGTAGTGCCCCCACTATAGCTACAAGATGAAGATTGAGATGTCGCTATATAAAGTGTTGGTGGACTAGTGGTTGTCGTACTAGTGGTTGTGCTAGTGGTTGTTGTAGTCGGTGCTTCTGTTGTTGTACTAGAGGTTGTGCTAGTGGTTGTTGTAGTCGGTGCTTCTGTTGTTGTACTAGTAGTTGTACTAGTAGTAGTCGTTGTTGTCGGTGCTTCTGTTGTTGTACTAGTAGTTGTACTAGTAGTTGTTGTTGGAGCAGCCGTTGTTGTGCTAGTCGTGGTACTAGTTGTTGTAGTAGTGAATGGTGTTGGACAGGTAACAGGATCCCAAATAGGTGATATATATGGGCCTAAACCTGTATAAACGGGATTTCCATTTATATCTGTATTAGGTTCCGTAATATCGGTTACCCAAGAAATACCACCATCGGTTGAAATTTGTCTTTGACGATTTCTGTATATTAAATATCCTGTATTTGCCATTTATTTTGAATAATTTCTCTTTAATAGGTTCAATTAAAACTGGAACAAGACGGTCATACTTAACTGTCATATAGTCCTGCTATGTTTTACATCATATTATAAGTATATATATTAATTATTTAGTCACATTTCAGAATATTAATTTTTTAGTTAAAAGAAAACAGAATTATGAATATATAACTAATGTATAATGTATATTTAGTATCATCGGAAGTAAATGGTCAAAAGTTATATAAAATAGGCTATACTAGACGAGATGTCTGGGATAGAATCAGAGAATTTAAGATAGGAAATGCTTCTCAATTTAATATTATAGATGTTTATCATTCAAAGTGGGGAACTAAAATCGAAAGACATTTACATACATTTTATAAAGTTCATAAGGTTGATGGTGAGTGGTTTAATTTAACAATAGAACAGTTAATACATTTTAGAAGAATTTGTGAAATTTCTCATAACAACTTTGAATTAGTTGATAAATATAATACCTACGTTATCGATAGAGGTGGGATATCTAAAATAAAATTTTAAAATGGAATCTTTAAAAACTATTGCAATAAAAGAATATTTAAAAAAAATTGACTTTAAGAGTGATGACTGGTCAATACATCAAATATCAAAAGATATGCAAAAATTTCTAGGTGAAATTCCTGCAGTTGATGTTATCTATAAAAAAGATGTTATGGTCAATGAAGTAAGTGGTGAAGCTAGAGAGATTAAAAAAATTAATAAAGTTAGTATTGTTTTCACTGACACAAATGATAAATTTACCAGATTGGATATTTTGATATAAATGATTAAAGATTTTAAATATAGAAATTGTAGTAATATAGTTTTGGTGACCAATAGAAAAATCAAATAAAATAATATGATAGACATAGAAAATTACTATCTAGATATAAATTCAATATTTGTATTAGATAAAGAAAGATCCGATAGAATACTTGATATTTATTATCAATTAATGGCATCTATAAGAGATAAAGAAAAACAAATTTCTGAAACATACTTTAATACACTAATAAAGGCAGGCTATCTTAAAAACAAAAAAGAAGAAGATAGAAATAATAAAATTAAACAAATAAATGGATAAGTTTCAAATTTCTATATTAGAATATTTGGGAAAATTAGACCAAGGTGTTCTTGTTCTATTATGTATTGTCTATGATCAGAAATATTATGAAGCTACTTATTTTTATACCAGTGAGAAGTTAGTTATAACAGTTCAAGAGGAACTAGAGCAAGACTTACAACATAAGATTACTGAAGATAAAGACTATCCTAATTTAGTTAAAAAAATTATCAGTAAAGTTGTTCCTTACAATGAGATTTATAGTAGATTAGATCCTGTCGATTTAACAAGATGGTTTAACATAAACGAAAAAACCGAAGAATAATCTTCGGTTTTTTTTTATTATCAGTGAATTAAAAACCACTTTTTATTTTTAATATAATTTAAATTATTATTAGTAAAGGTGTTTTAAATACCATTGGATGGCAATGTATTAGTCTTCAAAATCATTTTGATTTTTAAAGAATATGGATTTATTCCTATCCGATAACCATTTTCTAGCCATAAGTAATTTTTTGGTGCTATTTCTAATACTTTCCTTTGCTATCTCATTAGGCTCGCATTTTTTTACCATTTCTTCATATTTACTAAATGATGAATATGTCTCTTCAATTTCTTTTTCACTCATTGATTGGAGATATTTTAATTTAGACATTTGCATTACAGCTGAGAAACTTGGGTCACTTTTATATTTAAGTGCGAAAGATTTTACACTATCTGATGAAAGATAAATTTTATATAATTTATTATATTCGATAATTTTATTATTTAATTCTTTTTTTACAACAGAAATAATTTTGTTAATTTTTTCGTGAGCCTCTTTTTCCTCTTCTGGGATCTGTCCTAATATATCATCAATTTTATCATCTAGTATTAATTCTATAATTAAATTTTCCTGATATATATCATTTGTGATAATAGAATGTCTTGAACAATACCACGGTGTTTTTAATTTAAATAAGAAGTCATTTCCGAATTCATCTTCTGCTTGAACTACATATCCTTCTTTATCTATTTCAGTTCCAGTCAACTCAATTAATGAATCTAAATCTTTAAAATCATCTTTAAAAGGAGCAACC
>Ga0208614_1000313_pt1 | contig 15613 bp, 22 predicted proteins | sample CryBogCBE23Jun09_FD_184554 | JGI IMG/M metagenome (GOLD analysis project Ga0208614, IMG submission 184554) | Freshwater microbial communities from Crystal Bog, Wisconsin, USA - CBE23Jun09 (SPAdes) | ecosystem: Environmental > Aquatic > Freshwater > Lake | place: Crystal Bog, Wisconsin, USA...
TGGGATGTTGCCTCTGTAGGCATCTTGGCTTCGGTGAAACACCAAGCGAAATCCACCACATCCAAAAAAATGGAATACCAAGATACCAAAGAGAAGTTATCGGACTTTGCCCAGAGCATCATCGAGGGAATAGTGGTATTCACGGACTTGGTAAGCGAGGATTTGAAGCTCGCTACGGAATTGACGAGCAAACCTTATTACAGCAGACAATAGAATTACTACAGCTCTAAATGATCCCAGCCGAATTCATCGGCTACAGCAGTTGCATAACGTCTGAAGACTGCATCATGTTTATCCCAATTTTTATTACGGTATCGCTTCATGTGGATCATTTCATGCGCTAATGTCTTGAGAATAGTTTCAAAATGGCTGCATTTGGCTTTAGAAATGGTTATAAGGTGCATATCATCATCAAATATATATGTGCCATAGGCATCTTCTTCTGACGTTACATTAAACTTTATACAAGCTGTATTAGGCATTTCCCAATGATTAAAGGGTTTTATTTGGCAAAGCATGATATACATTGCTTCAAGGGTTTTAGATGTAGGTGTCATACAGAAAACACTTTACCTCGAAATTGCACTTCACCTAGTTCTTCATCATAAACTTGGATCATTTCTGGCATTAAAAGCTGGGATTTATGCCAAGTCATTAATACAAATCCTGATCGCCAGTTGACAGGATTATCCTCGCAGTAATCTATAAATTGATTTCCTTTAGGATAAGCTAATGTTCCTGTTTGAACACCATAACGAGTTCCATTTTTGAAATGTGGAGAATGATCGGTATAGGGGTCAACTGACAAAACGTGAGTATGACCAGTAACAATATTTAAACCAGAATGTAATGTATTATTTGCGCCACCATATTTACCACCCTTCCAACGGTGTTTTATTTGAGTGTCGTTATTAATAAAATATGACCAACATGATTTCCATATTGGAAAATGATCTTTTAAACTTGTGCCAGGCACTCCAGCGTACATTGGTGCTTGATTAATAAGAAATTGCTCAAATCGAGCATCATGGTTTCCAAGACACCAAATTAAATTACTGTGAAATTTAGTTGTTTTTTCAATTTCACCTAAATAATGCTGTACTGCGTGTAATTCTTCTATAACTGACGGTGCTTTATTCCAATTGATTGGACTATGACGGCTATTAGTTGTGCCATCAAATGCATCACCATTACATATAATAACTTCTGGCTGAAACTCTTTAATACATTCTAACAATGCACGAAAAGCGGTGGTTTCATCATCAGGATAAAAATGAGCATCACTAAAAACTAAAACACGACCTTTTTCTAATGTTGTACCTCTACGGACATTGTGTCGGGTTTCTTCTAATCTGCGGTTATGTTCTAATTTGACGTTTTCAATATTTACAGTATTAAAAAATTTTTCATCTGTTAGCAATTGAATGTTATATTTAGCTTCAATATTTCTTCTTCTTCTAAGGACATTTCTTTTATCTATGCCTAATGAATCAGCTAATTTTGTGGCTGATTTTAAAGATTGCCACAAACTTATAAAATCTTCATCGCTACAAAGTGCTGCTGGCATAATTGCCCCTTAAATAGTTTATACTGATTTATAACATAATTATATTGATATACAATGACATACGCAAAAAGAGTGGATTTAAACCACACAGAAATTGTAAATAAATTTAGAGAACTTGGTGCAAGTGTCTTTGATTTGTCGGCAGTAGGTCGAGGATGTCCTGATATTATGGTTGGATATAATGGTCAAACCGTGCTTGTCGAAATCAAATCAGGTGAAAAAAAGAAATATACAGAAGCTCAACTTAAATTTATAAGTGAATGGAAAGGCTCTACAGTAAATCGAATAAATGATTTAGAAGGCGCAATTCGGTTAATAAAAATTCTTGATTTGCAGTAAAAATATAGTAAAATGAAGTATCTCAATGGTGAGATTTCTTTGCAAAGGAAAATTAAATGAATTACGGAAAACCAGCTTCAGGCGAAAAAGAGCCAAAAGGTGTTAAAGCATCTGATCGTTCTGGCGAAAAAATGGGTTCAGAAAAAGGGCCTAACTCAACTAAAGGCACACCATCAATGACTGGTGCTAAAGCTCCAGCAGGTGCTACATCTAGCGACACAACTGGCGAACGTAAAGCCAAGTTAGTTGGCGGTGTTGCAATGGGTAAAGCTGATAGCATTGGTAGCCGTGACGCATTACACATGGGTAAAGTAGATGGAATGTTAGGTGAAATGAAGGGTGGAAGCTCTGAATCCGTTTGCTACGACCATAAGCGTACTGCACACGAACAAGATATGTAACAAACAAAGGCTCTAAACCTCGGTAAAGGAATAGAGCCTTCTAACCAACAATAAGATAGGTATTGAATGGCTGATAGTAATTTTAATAAGACGTGTAGGACTTGTATATATTTCTCAGATGAAAAAAACATCATGGGAAGTTGCAGACGATTTCCTACATATCAAAACCGACACGCTACTGAATGGTGCGGTGAATACTTACAAAATGCCCCTAAAATAGCCTTTGATAATCTTGTTCAAGATGTAACAAGAGAGCAGATCATGACGCAAGTATCTACTCATAAACCAAAATCAGGGAGGCCACGCAAATATGCAGCTTAAACCAATGCACGACAAGATTGTCGTAAAACCAATAGAACGAGTAAAATCCAAGTTAATCCATGTCATTATGGATGAAAAGGACAATCAGGGAACGGTTGTGGCAGTTGGCCCTGGTAAAAAGTTACCTAATGGCAAAAGAGAACCTATGCCTATAAGTGTGGGTTCATTTGTCAGATTTGGAACAATGGGTAATGATGAGTATTTAAAGTTTCAAGAATATTTTGAAGATAACGAACGATATTTAATCATGTCATGGCAAGATGTATGTTTTGAACAGGAGATCGCATAATGGCAACTAAACCTGGCTTATATGCCAACATTCACGCTAAACAAGAACGTATTAAAAAAGAAAAAGCAGAAGGTAAACCAGTCGAGAAGATGCGTAAGCCTGGTGCTAAAGGTGCGCCAACTGCTGAAGCGTTTAAACAATCAGCTAAGACTGCGAAAAAATAATGGCACACGATAAACCAATCCCCAAAAAGACTACTGGCAAGGGCAAGACTTATAACCCTACAGATAAGGGCGCAGGAATGACTGCCAAAGGTCGTGCTGAATACAATGCAAAGAACGGTAGCAACCTAAAAGCACCAGCACCACATCCCAAGACAGAAAAAGATGAAGATCGTAAAAAATCATTTTGTGCAAGGATGGAAGGTGTAGTTAAACACGCTAAAGGCGATGCACCAAGAGCTAAAGCATCATTAAAGAATTGGAATTGCTAATGGATATTGAATTATTAGATAACAGAAGTATATTAGAAAAGTTGATGAATCATTTTGGTTGGTATAAAACTCAAATGTCAGACGTTAAAATCGACAAACTTGAAGTTGATTACCGTTTTATTGTTGAAGTCCCAAAGGAGTTACAAGATGCCGTTAATCAAGAGCAAGTCACAGAAAGTAGTAAAAGAAAATATACAAAAAGAAGTACAAGCGGGGAAGCCTCAAAAGCAAGCAGTAGCAATAGCACTAAACGTACAACGAGCAGCACAAAAAAAGGATAAAAAGAAATGAAGATTGAATTTCACATTGACCAAATTAACGAGATGTTAAAGTTTCTTGATGAAGTACCACATAAGTTCTCAAGAGGACTTGTAGATTTTATTAAAGACCATACACAAAAGCAGATTGATGCAGTTAAATCTGGTGTTGCAGATATACAACAAACAGTACAAGCTGATGAAAAGAAAGTAGAAACTGTTGTTGCAGATATACAACAATAAAGTTTTGTTAATCAAATAATTAGGGATTGTTACAATGGCTGGTGCTCCTGAAGGAAACAAGAACTCTGCGAAAGGTAAACTCTTTCATGGAGAGTTGCGTAAAGTGCTTGTGCAAGAGGATGCTAGACGGTTGCGAGCAATTGCTGAGAACTTGGTTAAAGCAGCAGAAGATTCTGAGCCTTGGGCAATTAAAGAGATTATGGATAGAATGGATGGTAAAGCTATTCAAGCAACTGAGATTACAGGTGCAGATGGTGAGCCATTAACAAGTATTCAAGTTACGTTTGTAAAGCCTAATGAATGATGCTGTACAGGGTGCTATTGCAAAGGCTGAGTTTCCTGAGAAACTATCCATCCTTTTTGATAAAGCACGATACAAAGTATTATATGGAGGTCGGGGCGGTGCTAAAAGTTGGGGTGTTGCTCGTGCTTTGCTTATACTTGGCTGCAAATCAACCCTTAGAATCCTCTGCGCCAGAGAATTCCAAACTTCCATCAAAGATTCAGTACATAAGTTACTCAGCGACCAAATCTACTCATTAGGTCTTGAATCGTTTTATGAGGTTACGCAGAACTCTATTCGTGGCAAGAATGGTAGTGAGTTTTCATTTGTAGGCCTTAAAAATAATATTGCCAATGTGAAATCTTATGAGGGTGTAGATATATGTTGGGTAGAGGAAGCCCAGACAACAAGTCGAGCAAGTTGGAACATTTTAATCCCAACGATTCGTAAAGAAGGTTCTGAAATATGGGTGACATTTAACCCAGAGCTTGAATCAGATGAAACATTCCAAAGATTTGTTGTTAGTCCGCCAGAAAGTGCATTGGTGCAAAAGATTAACTGGTCAGACAACCCCTGGTTTCCTGAAACACTTAACTTAGAACGTGAAGCATTAAAGAACCGTGATCCAGAAGCATACAACACCGTTTGGGAAGGATTATGTCGGGTAACGGTAGATGGTGCGATCTTTGCTAAAGAAATGCAGTTAGCAGAGCTAGATAACCGAATTACTCGTGTGCCATACGATCCTATTAAACCTGTTCATTGTGTTTGGGACTTAGGATGGGCAGATCACACAGCAATATGGTTTGTACAGTTTATAGGCATGGAAATACGCATTGTTCGATATATGCAAGCCAATCAACAGACAATCTCATGGTATTTGGCAGAAATACAAAAGTTTGGGTATTTCTTTGATACGATGTGGCTACCCCATGATGCAGCGGCTAAAAACTTAGGTACTGGCAGAAGCATTGAGGAAGTAGTGCGATCTACAGGCATGAAAGTGCAGATATTAGACCGTGTACCTGTTGTTGACAGCATTAACGCTGCAAGAACCATATTTAACCGTTGTTACTTTGATCGTGAAAACTGTGATGAAGGCTTACAATGCTTACGTCATTACAAATACGATGTGGCAGAAGATGGCAGTTGGAGTCAAAAGCCATTACACGACCAATATTCGCATGGTGCAGATGCGTTTCGTATGCTTGGATTAATGGTCAATGAGCCTAAAAAAGTCAAGCCGAAGAAGGTTTATATTGAGCATAGCTCGTGGATGGGTTAAAATTTAGTTTACAATGAGGGCAAAATTATGGCTGAAATCGAAACAGATCAGGACAGTAGAATCCAACAAGCGATGGAGTTCTTACGTCAGGTAAACGATGTTGACTCTAATAATCGTGCCGAAGCTCTTGATGATGTTCGTTTTGCTGCTGGCGATCAATGGCCTGTAGATGTACAAAACAGTCGTGTTTTAGAAGCTAGACCATGCCTTACTATTAATAAAGTTGACGCATATTGCCGTCAAATCGTAAATCAGATCCGTGAGCAACGACCTAGAATTAAATGTCACGGCATGAATACCCAAACGGATGAAAAGCAAGCGGAGATCATTACAGGTCTATGCCGACACATTGAATTACAATCCGATGCCGACCAAGCATATTTAAATGCCGTAGATTATGCGGTAAGAATGGGTTGGGGATATATTCGTATTCATACTAATTACGTCAAAGACGATAGCTTTAATCAAGAAATTTATATTAAACCTATTGAAAATCCATTTACTGTATATTTTGATCCAAATTCCATTATGGCTGACGGATCAGACGCAGAACGCTGTTTAATCACTACACTTATTCCTAAAAAGACATTTAGTGCAATGTATCCTGAAGCTGAAATTGATTCAGGATTTGTAAGTCGTGGCACAGGTGATGTTGTAGGTGATTGGATACAAAAAGAAGAAATCCGTATTGCTGAATATTGGTACACCGTGCGAGAAAGTGTTGTTTTATTACAACTATCAGATGGATCTAGCATTTATGAAGATGAAACTGACAAAGAATTAATAAAAGAATTGGGCATTGAAATCATTAATAAGCGTGATTCCGTACGCAAAAAGATTAAATGGTGCAAAGTAACAGCAATGCAAGTTTTGGAAGAAGGCGAATGGGCAGGTAAATACATACCTATTGTGCCTGTTTACGGTCAGTCAACCATTGTTCAGGGCAAGCATAAGCGGTTTGGTTTAGTGCGTATGGCTAAAGATCCACAGCGGATGTATAACTACTGGTCAACAGCTCTGACTGAAACTGTAGCATTAGCACCAAAAGCCAAATGGTTGCTTGCAGAAGGTCAAGATGAAGGGCATGAAAACGAATGGTCGCAAGCTAACATTAAGGCAATGCCTGTATTACGTTATAAACAAACAGATATTGACGGCAGAACAGCACCACCACCTATAAGACAATCACCAGAGCCACCACCTACAGGCGCAATGGCAGCCATGCAATCAATGAATTTAGATTTGCAAGCGGTTATTGGGATTTTTGATCCAAGCCAGTTGCCACAAGGGATTCAGTCAGGTAAAGCGATTGCTGGTCAGCAAGCACAGTCAGATATGACTAATATGCATTACTATGACAATTTGACACGATCAATACGTCAAGTAGGTCGCATTATTTTAGATTTAATACCTAAGATTTACGATACAGAACGTGCTATGCGGATCATTGGCGCAGATGGTAAGCCAGAAATTATGACCATTAATGAACGTAAGATGGATGAGCAAGGTGTTAATCGTATATTAAATGACGTAACTGTTGGTGAATATGACGTAGTAATGGATACAGGGCCAGGCTACAACACAAAGCGTCAAGAAGCGTCAGATGCCATGATGCAATTGTTTGCTGCTGAACCACAATTAATACAAGTTGCAGGTGATTTATTAGTAAGAAATATGGACTTCCCTGGTTCAGACGTTATTGCAGACCGTATGGCTGTTAATAACCCATTGGCACAATTGGATGATATGTCTGACATTCCACCAGCTATTCAAATGAAACTCAAACAAGGTCAGGCACAAGTACAGGCATTGACACAACAACTACAACAAATGCAATTAATGGTTAAACAACGTCAAGACATTGAAGGTGTTAAGCAAGAGGCTGAAACTAAACGTGAACTTATGCGTCAGACTGCTAAAGCACACGATACAGAGATGACAAATCAGACTAGACGTGAAGATACAAAGATTCGAGCTTCTACTGCGATGACTGACACAATCACTAAGACAGAAACACAAAAAGAAATCGAACAAATGAAAGCTCAATTAGCATTAGTGTTAGCTCATTTAAATCGTACTGAATTTAAAGAAGCCAACGCTGAAGCTGTAGAACGTGCAATATAGTTGTAAATAAACAACAATAGTATTAAGATAAGTAAACCTTACCAATGAGGTACATTGGGTTAATTCTTGGAGATTTCCATGTCAGAAGCAACTGTATTAACAAGTGAGAATAGTGCCGAATTTTATGCAAACAAATTAGGTTTAGCTGCCGAACCTGCACCTGAGGCTGTAGAGATTACAGAGCCAGTTGAGCAAGTAGAGGAACAGAGTGAGCCAGTTGCAGAGGATGAGGAAAAAGTAACAGAAGAACGGAAACCCAACCCAAAACTTGAAAAGAGGTTTTCTGAACTTACGAAGCAACGTGAGCAACTGCGTAAAGAAGCAGAAGAAGAACGTAGCAAACGTGAGCAATTAGAAACTCGTTTAAAGGCATTAGAATCACAGGCTGCGCCTAAACAGGAACAGAGCAGAGATGACAAGCCGAAGCCAGATCAATTTGTAGATGCTTTTGAATATGCAGAAGCATTAGCTGATTGGAGTGCTGAAAATGCTGTAATGCGAAGCAAACAGGAAGAAATTGAACGTAGAAGGCAAGAAGAACGTAACAAGATTATCGAAACTTGGAATGGTCGCTTGGAATCTGCAAAAAAAGAAATTCCTGATTTTGATGAAATGGTAGCTTCTAGTGATGTGATCGTACCTGACCATATTAGAGAAGCAATTTTAGACAGCGATGTTGGGCCACAGATTTTATATCATTTGGCTGAAAACAAAGATCTTGCTGAAAAAATATCTAAATCATCCGCTATTACTGCTTTAAGAGAAATAGGTCGGTTGGAAGCAAGGTTTGAAAAAACTGATGCTAAAGAAGTGAAACCTGTTGCTCAGAAGTCAAAAGCACCTGCGCCTATTAGTCCGTTAAAAGCTACAAATAGCGAGCAAGCTGTCATTACTGATACAGATAAGATGACGTTTGCACAATATAAAGCGATGCGACAAGCTAAAAGGATCAGGTAAAAACTTAATCTTTTAAAAAGGAAATAATCATGGCAAATAATTTGCTAACTATTTCCAAGATCACAAACGAAGCTCTAATGGTCTTGGAGAACGAATTAACATTTACATCTGAAGTAGATCGTAATTATGACGATCAATTTGCAATTGTTGGCGGTAAGATTGGTAACACCGTAAATATCAGACGGCCTGGAAGATTCGTAGGGGCAGTAGGCCCGCAATTAGTAGTTGAAGATTTCAACGAAACTTCTGTACCTGTTACATTAACAACTCAGTATCAAGTGTCAACTCAGTTTACAACTCAAGACTTAGCATTGTCTTTAGATATGTTCTCTGATCGTGTATTGAAGCCAGCCGTTGCTGCTATTGCTAACAAAATTGACCGTGACGGAATGGTTATGGCTACTGCTAACACAGCAAATATCGTTGGTGTTGCTGGTACACCCCCAACAGGTTTAATTACATACCTGACTGCTGGTGCTTACCTCGATGCTGAAGGTACTCCTCGTGACGGCAGACGTGCTTGTATTGTTGAGCCATTTACATCTGCAACTATCGTTGATTCTTTGAAGGGCTTATTTGTGCCACAAGAAGCAATTGGCGAGCAGTATCGTAAAGGTTTGATGGGTCGTGATTCTGCTGGTATGAATTGGAAACTCGATCAAAACGTGGTTAGCCAGACTTTTGGTAACAACAGCACTACTACTGTTACTGCATCTGTGGCTACAACTACTGCTACTGGTTTCTTATCAAGTGGTTGGGCATCAAGCTCCAACATTAGTATTACTGCTGCCAACACAGGTACATTGAACCTGAACGTAGGTGACGTAATCCAAATTGCTGGTGTTTATGCAGTTAACCCACAAAACCGTCAGGCTTATGGATCTAACAAGCTCCGTAACTTCGTTGTTAAATCTGCTGCATCTATCGCTTCAGGATCAAGCGTTACTGTAACTGTATCTCCAGCCGTTATTACTGCTGGTCAGTTCCAAAACGTAACAATTCCAAGCCCATCTGCTTCTGCTGCTGTAACACAATTTAATAGCACAGGTACAGTTTCTCCGCAGAACATTATTATGCACAGAAATGCATTTACACTTGCTTGCGCTGACTTAGAGTTGCCAGAAGGTGTACATTTCGCTGGTCGTGCTTCTGATAAAGAAATCGGCTTGTCAATGCGTGTTGTTCGTCAATACACCATCAACAACGACAGTATTCCTACTCGTTTAGATGTTCTGTACGGATGGGCTCCACTATATCCTGAACTCGCTTGCCGTGTTGCAGCTTAATTTAGAAAGGAAACATAATGTCTAATCCAGGACCAGCAACCACCGTAACAATTCACCCTAACAACTTAGGCACAAACCAAGCAATTCGTTTGTTAGCCGTTGCTACAGGTGTAAACGTAAATGCATCAGGCGATACTGTGATGCCTATTATCAACTCAAGCAACTACTCTGTTTATCAGGTAATCGTTACTAATGCTTCAACTAGCTTAACTACTGCTACTGCTGCTGTTTACACAGCTCCAGCCAAGCAAGGTACAGCTATTGTTGCTGCTGCAACTGCATTATCAGGTAATACAGGTTCTACAGTTGTTAACCCACTTACTGTTGCATCAACAAACACATTAAGTGGTCAAAACTTATACTTCAACGTAGCTACAGCGCAAGGTGCTGCTGCTACTGCTGATGTATATATTTACGGTTACGATTTCAGCACTTATTCTTAATCGGTTTTAATTAAAAACCCCCTCGTAAAAAAGGGGGTTTTTTTAGCTTTTGTTGTATAATAAAACAACCAATTCTGGTTTTCTTTGCAAAGGAAAAATTATGCCGTCATCTACAATCTTGCGTGGTAACGTAAAAGATTATTTTGTCTGTAATCCAAGTTTAACCCCAACAGCAGTTACTGGCACTTCATCTAGCCAAACATTTACTGTTGCTGGTTTATTAACTACTGATATTGTTAACGTAAGTTATAACGGTGGCGCACAAACTGCTGGTATTTCTATTGCTAACGATTATGTATCTGCTGCCAATGTGCTAACTATTCAATTTATCAACGCTTCTGGAAGTTCTGCTACACCTGCTGCTGGAAATTATTTAGTTGAAGTATTGCGTACTGATGGACTTCCAATCGCAGTAAACGCTGGATAAGGATAAATCATGGCAAATACATCGGCATACCGTTTTGTAGGCCCAACAACTGCTATTACTGTTACTACATCTAGTTCTACAGCAGTCACAATTACCCCTAATGGTAATGACCAAGTAAACTTTTGTGGGTTTTTGAACACAGGAACTACCCCTATTGCAGTTACTATTGCACCTGCGGTTCTTGGCACAACTACAACTGCACCTGCAGCCGTATTGCCTACTGGCGGTAATACTTCACAATCATTTGTATTAGGTGTGTCTATGTCTAGTCCGCAAGTAATGGTTGTACCACCAGTATTCTCAATTACAGCAATAGGAACGGCAAATACATTGTATGTAATGCCTATGGTTGACCAAAACTAAGGAGTAGTTTATGGCTGATCCAGCATTAACGCAGGATCAAAACTTACTGCCTGTTCAAGCATATTTTAACTTGGATGGCAGTTTTAACACGTTTATTGGTCAAGGTCAGCCATTTTATGCAACGGTAAACCCTAGCCAATCAGGGTTAAATATTACCAATAGCACGATTAATAGTACGACAATCGGTGCTGTAAACCCTTCTACTGGTGTTTTTACTAATATCAGTACAACAACTGGGCAAATTAGTACAAGTCCTAGTAATCCATCTGATATAACTAACAAATTATATGTTGATACGGTAGCTCAAGGATTATCTCCAAAAGGCTCATGTTCTGCTGCGACTACTGCAAATATATCCTTGTCAGGATTGCAGACAATTGATGGCTACACATTGTTGGCAAATGATCGAGTATTAGTTAAGAATCAAACAACAAGCTCCCAAAATGGTATTTATGTCGCATCTAGTGGTGCTTGGTCACGATCATTAGATATGGATGTTTGGGCAGAAGTGCCAGGCGCATATACAGTTGTAATTAATGGTACGCAATATGGCAATACAGGTTGGGTGTCAACATCTGCAGAAACAGGCACAATTAATGTCACACCTATTACATGGGTTCAGTTTTCGGGAAATGCGACTTATTTTGCAGGGACAGGATTAACTTTATCAAGCAATACATTTAGTATTACAAATACAGGTGTTACGGCAGGATCGTATGGATCTGCAAGTAACACATTAAGTGCTACAGTTAATGCTCAAGGTCAATTATCTGCGTTATCTGCTCAAGCAATATCTATTGCGCCTAGTCAAATTAATGCAACTATTCCAAATTCAGGATTAACGAATAGCTCGATTACAATAAATGGGTCTGCTATATCACTAGGTGGTAGTGCAACTATCACAGCAAATACCCCTAATGCGTTGACAATAGGAACAGGATTATCTGGCACAAGTTTTAACGGTTCTTCGCCAGTAACGATTGCAATTGATTCAACTGTAGTCACGTTAACAGGTACACAGACTTTAACAAACAAAACTCTAACAAGCCCTATAATCAGCACAATTAGCAATACAGGTACTTTGACATTACCGACATCTACCGACACTTTGGTAGGTCGTGCGACTACAGATACGTTAACAAATAAGTCCATATCTGGCTCAACGAATACAATTACAAACATTGGTAACGGTTCGCTGACTAACTCAAGCATTACGATTGGATCTACGTCAATTAGTCTAGGTGCAACTGCATCAACGCTAACAAGCGTGACTATGGCTACTCCAACCATATCAAGTTATGAAACTTATACGGCCATATCTGCGCCTACTTATAATGCTGGTCGTTTATGGTATGACAGCACACAAAACGCATTAGCGTATTACAACGATGTAACAAACAACACTATACATATTGGCGAAGAAATACAATTAAAAGTTTATAACAATACAGGATCGACTATTAATATTGGTCAACCTGTATATGTAACTTCAACAAGTAGTGGTTACACTTATCCTAACGTGGCATTAGCAATTGCAAACAGTTTAACAACAGGCAACGTGATTGGTTTGGCAAATCAAGCTATTCCAACAGGAACGGCAGGGTATGTAACAACAATTGGATTGATTCAAGGAGTAAATACTGGTAGTTATACCGTTGGTGATACGCTTTATTTGTCACCTTATTCTGCTGGTTTTTATCAAAATACAATCCCACCGACAGGATATGCAATTAAAATTGGTATTGTTGCTTATGTAAATTCAACAACAGGCGCAATTTATGTAAACAAAAGCAATTTATCTGTTCAAGCTGGTAATATTGTCGGACAAGTAGGATTATCAAATGGCGGCACAAACGCTAATTTAACTGCATCTGCTGGCGCAGTAGTTTATTCATCATCAACTGCATTAGCGTTATCAGCAGTAGGCTCTACAGGGCAAGTATTAACGTCACAAGGAACGTCAGCACCTATTTGGTCAAATAACGCAGCAACAGTTAGCGTTACAGACGATACATCAAGCAATACAACAGAATATATTACGTTTGCACGTCAAACAACTAGTTCTATTAATACGTTGTATACAGCTAGTACACAGGTTAAGTTTAATCCAAGTACAGGTGTATATTCAGCTCCTATTTTTAGTGGATCAGGTGCAAATTTAACAAGTTTAAATGGCTCAAATATTGCATCAGGCGCAGTTCCTGTAGCTTACGGTGGCACAGGCGCAACAGTAACAACAGGTACAGGTAATAATGTATTAAGCAATAGCCCTGTAATTACAACTCTTTATATTGCACCATAATGTTCGACTGGAAAATAACCAAAATCAGCGTAGAAGATGGGGTAATTACTCATGCTCATTACGTTTGTAAATTAATACAAGATCCGCACAAGGTATCTACAGAGGGAAATTGGTATTTTTCAGATAAGATTATTAAAAAACCATTAGAAGAAATTAAGGAATTAGATATTGCTGAGTGGATAGAAAAAGAATCTATGCAAAATGGTGTAAATACAATAAAATCAAGGTTAGAGGAACAGATGCAGTCATTACAAAGCGATCAAACTGTGAATTTACCCTGGCTGCCTAAAACTTTCAAAATCAAGGATTAAATCATGGGTCAAATTGTCTTTCAAGCAACGCTAGGTGGTCAAACTGCTCTGGTAGGGCAAAACACATCTTCTAGCTATAGTTTAAACTTGCCATTAGCAACAGATACGCTAGTTGGTAAAACTACAACTGATACTTTAACAAACAAAACTTTAACTGCACCTGTTATTTCTAGCATTGTCAATACAGGTACTTTAACTTTGCCAACATCTACAGATACCTTAGTGGGCAGAGCAACAACTGATACGCTTACAAATAAGACAATTAGTGGCTCAAGCAATACTTTATCTAATATTGGTAACTCAAGTTTAACTAATTCATCTATCACGATTGGTGGCACATCTATTGCTTTAGGCGGTTCATCTTCTGCAATTACAAATGATATTACTATATCAGGTCTTACTGTTGGTAAGGGTGCTAATGGTGTTGGCGGCAATACAGCTTTAGGCTATGCAGTATTGGGTTCAGGCTCTTTAAGTGGTGGAAGCAATACAGGTGTTGGATATTTATCATTAAACTCAAACACAAGCGGAACTAATAATGTTGGTGTTGGGCAACAATCTTTGCAATTAAATACAACTGGCGGTTCAAATGTTGGATTAGGATTTACAGCTTTATATCAAAATACTTCTGGAAACTATAATATTGCGGTAGGAACAAATGCTCTTTACTCAAACACCACCGCATCTAATAACACAGCAGTAGGCTATCAAGCTGGGTATTCAAATACGACTGGAACACAAAATACTTTCTTAGGATATAGTTCAGGTTATCTCGTAACTACTGGCTCACAAAATACTTTTGTTGGTCAAAGTTCAGGTAGTCAAGTTTCTGCTTCTACAGCAAACGCAAATACTGGTGTTGGCTTTCAGTCAATGCTTTATAATTCATCAGGTGCAAGCAATACTGCGTTAGGAACTCAATCTTTATATAACAACACCACCGCATCTAATAACACAGCAGTAGGTTATCAGGCTGGATACATATATACAACAGGTAACAATAACATAACAATCGGTTACACTGCAAACGGTTCTAGTTCAGCCGCTTCAAATGAAATTGTTATAGGCGCAAGTCTTACAGGTAAAGGTTCTAATACAGCATTTATTGGAGGTACTTCAGGTGCATATAATGGGGCAAATTCAACACTATGGTCAGTTACTTCTGATATTCGTATAAAGAAAAATATTATATCTTTAGAATCAGGATTAAATGTTATTTCAGCTCTACGACCAGTGGAGTTTGATTATATTAAAGATAACAAGCATGACATTGGATTTATTGCACAAGAATATCAAACTGTTCTACCAGCACAAATTAGCGAAGGTGATGATGGGATGTTATCTTTAAACCAAAACTTAGTACCATACTTAGTAAAAGCAATCCAAGAACTTAAAGCAGAATTTGACGCATACAAAGCAACCCACCCTTAATAGGAGAATTAAATGGCAACAGTAACAACTTGGACTTGGACAATTAATTCCATGTACACACTACCTAACGTACCAAATCAACCAAACTATGTAGTCAATACATTGTGGACTTTGACTGGCACAGACGGAACACAAACCGCATCTATTGGTGGCAACACACAGTTTACGGTAGAGCAATCTGACCCTAACTTTGTACCTTATGCTAACTTAACGCAGGCTATTGTGATTGGCTGGGTACAAACAGCATTAGGAGCACAAGGCGTTGCTAACTACGAAGCAAACGTACAAGGACAGATTAACAGCTTGGAGAACCCACCTGTATCCCCATCAAATACACCATTGCCTTGGAGTAATTAATGGCTCAACCGTTTGACATAATTTCTCGTGCATTAAAAGACATTGGTGCTTTAGAAGCAGGTGAAACTCCAACACCTGAAGCAGCTCAAGATGCTTTTGATATGTTAAATGACATAGTAGATCAATGGTCAAACGAATCAATGATGGTTTCTTATAAAACAGAAATTATCTATCCTATATCACCAGGTGTTACA
>Ga0208614_1000322_pt1 | contig 15402 bp, 15 predicted proteins | sample CryBogCBE23Jun09_FD_184554 | JGI IMG/M metagenome (GOLD analysis project Ga0208614, IMG submission 184554) | Freshwater microbial communities from Crystal Bog, Wisconsin, USA - CBE23Jun09 (SPAdes) | ecosystem: Environmental > Aquatic > Freshwater > Lake | place: Crystal Bog, Wisconsin, USA...
TGCTGGGTCCGGCCCTTCCTCTTATAGCGGTGGTGCTGGTGGTGCTGGTGTTGGTGGAGTAGCTGGTACAGGAGGTAACGGTGTTGGCGCTGGGGGCCCTACCGCCGGTGGTAACGGTGTCGGCGCCGGTTCTGGTGGTGGCGGTGGTGGTGGTGATGGACAGATCACCAGCCCTTCTTCTGTTGCAGGTGGCGTCGGTGGTAACGGAGCTGCTGGGGTAGAATTTGGTTACACTAGCCTTAATGGTTCACTAGCTACGGGCGCAATAGGTTCTGGCGGTGGCGGTGGCGGCGCGGGGGGCCCTGGTGTTGGAGCCGCCTGTCACGGTGCACCAGGATCCAACGGTGGTAACGGCGGTGGATATGGCGGCGGCGGAGGCGGCGGTAGTGGTTCTAACGGTGGTGGTACGGGGGTATCTCCTCCAGGTCTCGGGGGTACTGGCGGCCAAGGCGCTATTATAATTACGTATGCTACTTACAACAATCAATCAACGTCTGGTATGATGATGAGCATATAAATACTACATCTACCGTGAAAGGAAATATTATGAATCAGGATGTACTAACAACAGAGTTTTATTTTGCTTCTGGTGTTTATATAACCAACTGCCCCCAGTTTCTAGATGATTGTAAGACTGTCTTGGATAAGAGACTAGAAGGCAAAGAAGAAGTGAATGAAATATATCCCGTATGTCAGACAGATTGTATGTTTGACGAATCTCTTGTCCCTATGTTAGACTATATTGCCAAAACTGGGTGGAATGTCCTTGAAAGTCAAGGATACGATATGAAATACTACAATACGAACATTACAGATTTTTGGGGCCAGAAGCTAATGAAGCATGGTCAACAGGTAGAACACGTACATGGTGGAAGTGCTCAATTGGTTGGTTTCTATTTTGTTGAAGTTCCGGAAAACAGTACAAGACCTTTTATCTCTGATCCGAGACCAGCAAAAGTACAAATAAATCTCCCCGAAAGAGATATGACACAAGCAACTTTAGGCTCACAGAAGATTAACTTTAAAGTAAAACCTGGTGATCTATTAATTACCAATGCATGGCTACCCCATGGGTTTCTCCCTAATGGGTCCGACGAACCTTTTAAGTTTGTCCATTTTATTATTAGTGCTACACCAGCTAATAGAGAGACATTTACTGTTAAAACCGATTCGGTAGTAGTAATTTAAGATATAGTTATAGTCGATGTTTCTTTGTCTATAGACAAAGAACCTTCACAACAAATGTTCCAGTCAACACCGTTTTCATCAATTTCCCCCCATGATGAGTTTTTCATGACTATATTCTTGCAAAGATATTCTTTACCACCTTCAAATACACGCCAAACGTGATCTAAAGAACCTCTATTAGGCATTCCTCTAGTTTTGTTGAATCTGATTTTGTACTTCATTACATACCACTCTTTACGACATACATTGTATTATATATTTTATAAATAATGATAAAAGAAGGATATTATAATGGCAGTACCACAGAGTAGAGCTGAATTTAAAGAATATTGTCTTCGTAAGCTTGGCAAACCAGTAATTGAAATCAACGTCGATGATGATCAATTAGAAGATCGTATTGATGAAGCTCTTAGATATTACTGGGACTATCACTTTGATGGTTCAGATAAAATCTATTATAAGCACAAGGTTACTGATAAAGATAAGATCAATAAGTACATCACATTACCTGAAAACATCATGGGTGCTGTAAGAGTTTTTCCTATTGCTGACCCTATTGTTCGTCAGGACGATCTATTCAATATCAGATATCAGATCGCATTAAACGATCTTTACACACTTACTTCAGTTTCAATGGTTCCTTACTATATGACAATGGAACACTTGTCTCTTATTTCTGAACTTTTAGTCGGTGAACAGCCTATTAGATATACCAGACATAAAAATAGACTATACATCGATATGGAATGGAATCTGAAAATCAATACTGGTGAATATCTACTAGTTGAAGCATATGAAGTAATCGATCCAGAAATTTGGACTGATGTTTGGTCAGATAGATGGCTTCAGAATTATGTCACTGCTAAGTTCAAACATCAGTGGGGAAGTAATCTTACTAAGTTTACCGGAATGACACTTCCAGGTGGTGTTCAGTTTAACGGCGATCGAATTCTGAGTGACGCTGAACGTGAAATTGAAAAGATGGAAGCCGAAATGCTTTCATCCTACAGCTTGCCTGTTACTGACATGATCGGATAGTAGGACCACTTTTTATAAATAGAAGTAAACGGAATTAATCATGCCAAGTGTCTATTTTAACAACTTTAATAGTTATGCAGAACAAGATCTCATTGAATCACTAATCAATGAGAGCATGTCGATTTATGGACACACGGTTTATTATCTTCCAAGACTTCTAATCAAAAAAGACAATGTCTATGGTGAAGATACGCTATCTGAATACAATAAAGCGTATGAGTTTGATGTCTACATTAAGTCATATGATTCATATGAAGGTGATGGAACTTTCCTTTCTAAGTTCAATCTAGAAATTAGAGATTCAGTTACATTTACAATTGCTAGACGAACATTTAGTAAAGAACTCACCACACTTGAACCAGATATTCAAAGACCACGTGAAGGTGATCTTATCTATTCAACAATGATGAAGCGTATCTTTGTCATCAAGTATGTAAATCAGACTGCTATTTTCTATCAGATGGGTAGCCTACAAATCTGGGATGTTGCATGTGATGTTTGGGAATATTCAGATGAGCGCTTTAATACTGGTGTTCCTGAAATTGACGCAATTGAAACTACATACTCTGTAGATCACGTCACTGACGATACTCAGTATAAAGACATTCTAGGTCCATTTGAGAATAACACTGACATTAAACAAGAAAGTACTGGAATGATTGACTGGTCAGATATTGATCCTTTTAGTGGAGGACAGATTTCATAATGTTTGGAATCACATTCGGCCATAATACTTTACGCAAGTATGTCATTTATTTTGGCACTCTCTTTAACGATATTTCACTAAATCGTTATGACGCAAATGGCGCGTTAATCCAGACAAGTAAAGTACCTCTCAACTATGGTCCTAGAGATAAGTTTCTAGCTAGACTTGAGGGTAACCCAGATCTGAATAGACAAGTTGCAATTCAGTTACCTCGTATGACTTTTGAGATGACTGGTCTCTATTATGATGCAACACGTAAATTGCCAACACTAACTAAGATTTCAATACAAGATCCTAATAATCCATTAGGTAAAGCATTCCAGTATGTTCCTGTCCCATACAACATTGACTTTACACTCTCTATTATGGTCAAGAATGTAATGGATGGTACTTATATTGTCGAACAGATTCTGCCTTATTTCACTCCAGTGTGGCAATCTACACTTAACTTGAATCCAGATCTGAATGGTAAGTACGACGTACCTATCACATTAGACAATATCACACACCAAGACACATATGAAGGTTCGTTTACCGAGCGTAGAGCAATTATTTGGACACTCAACTTCACAATGAAGGGTTGGCTATTCGGACCTACAAGTTCTACACTGTCTGGTATTATTAAGAATATCGATCTGAACTTTAACGATGGTGATTTTGGAACTGTTACAACTCCTTCAGAAGTCATCAACATTACACCAGGTCAGACTGCAAATGGTGATCCTATTTCTGAACCACCTAAACTTTATACTTATGGTATTTCCGCTCCAAATACTAATTTTTATATCACAGAACGACTTTCATCAATTGCAAATACAAATGACTTTGCTTATATTAAAACTGCAAACTCGTCATTTATTACTGCATATGATGTCGGTGGTAATCTAGTAGTCGGATCTACCGTCACTGGTTCTATTTCAGGACTTGAAGCTACTATTACCTCAGTTGATACCAACCCACCTCAATCTATTCCTGCTAATAATGTAGTTGAAAATAGCAATTGGGGCTTTATTGTTGACCTTATTGAGAACACATAATGAGTAAAAAATTAGAAAACACTCTTGGTCTTTCACCACTTCCGATGTTGGCAAACGAAAAGGATTATTTACCTGAAGTTGCTAAAGACCAACAAGCCGATCACGATGTTGAACAAGTTAGAGACAATCTCTATAATGCTGTTGATACTGCCAAACAAGCATTGGAAGATATGATTCTAATTGCTCAACAATCACAACATCCAAAAGCATATGAAACTGTAAATTCTCTTTTAAAGACATATGCAGATATTAGTATGGGCATTGCTGATCTGCATATGAAGAAACAACGAATTTCTGGTAAACAAAAAACTGAAGAAGCAGGACCTAACGTCACAAACAATCTTTTTGTTGGAAGTACTGCTGAACTTGCTAAAATGATTGAAGACTTGAGAAATAAGTAATGTCTGAATATGAAATTGATAAGGGTTATAATGGTAACCCTCTTTTAAAGAAGTCAAGAAAAGCGATATCTTGGACACCCGAGATGCTTGCAGAATATCTCAAATGTGCTGAAGACCCTATCTATTTTGCTGAAAAGTACATTCAGATTGTCCACGTCGACCGCGGACTTATTCCTATTTCTCTTTATGATTACCAAAAAGAAATTATAGTAAAGATCACAAAGAATAGACGTGTAGCCGTTTGTACTTCTAGACAGGCAGGTAAAACCACTACTGCGGCTGCGGTTATTCTTCATTACATTCTTTTTAATAGTCACAAAACCGTAGGACTGTTAGCGAATAAAGGTGATGCGGCTAGAGAAATTCTTGATCGTATTAAAATTTCATATGAAGGTCTACCTGCTTGGCTTCAACAAGGTGTAGTCTATTGGAATAAGGGTTCAATCGAACTCGAGAACGGCTGTAAAGTTATTGCTGCTGCTACATCATCCTCGGCAATTCGTGGTAAGTCTATCTCACTTCTATACATAGACGAAACTGCATTCGTTGAGAACTGGGATGAATTCTTCGCTTCAGTTTTCCCAACAATTTCATCCGGTGAAACTACCAAGATTCTTTTCACTTCTACACCAAATGGACTCAACCATTTCTATAAGACTTGTATGGGTGCTAAAGAAGGTACTAATGGTTATCAATATGTGGAGGTTCCTTGGCAGCGTGTTCCTGGACGAGGAGATGAATGGCAGCGTGAAACACTTGCAGCTATGGATTTTGACCATGAGAAGTTTGCCCAGGAATTCTGTTGTCAGTTTCTAGGTTCATCTGGTACACTTATTTCTGGTGCAGTTTTAAAAACACTTGTGTCAAAACCAGCACTGATATCAAGAGATGGACTAAACATCTATGAAGAAAAACAAGATAAGCGCCAGTATGTTATTGTATGCGACGTATCAAGAGGTAAAGGTCTTGACTATTCAGCATTCCAGGTGATCGACATCACACAGATGCCATATAATCAAGTATGCACATACAAGAATAATATGGTAACTCCATTAGATTATGCTGGTACTATTCACCAAATATCCAAACTTTATAATAATGCTTCAATTCTAGTTGAAATAAACGACACTGGTGGTCAGGTTGCAGACGCACTTTATTTCGACTATGAAAGTGAAAATGTAATTCAAACAGAAAATGCTGGTGCTAGAGGCAAACGAATCTCCGCAGGATTTTCTAAAACTGCAACTTCTGATCGTGGTGTTAGAACTACTAAAACAGTAAAAGCAATCGGTTGTTCAATGCTTAAACTGCTTATTGAGCAAAGACAGTTGATCATTAATGACCATGATACTATTTTTGAATTGTCAAGATTCTCTAAAAAGGGAACTTCATACGAAGCCGAACCAGGATGTAATGATGACTTGGTGATGGGACTAGTTTTATTTGGATGGATGTCCGATCAGCAATACTTTAAAGATTTAACTGATATTAATACTCTTATGAAACTAAGAGATAAAACAGATGAAGAATTAGAACGAGATCTATTACCATCAGGTTTTATTGTAGATGGTCAACCTGATGATGAAATCATTGATTTGGTGCAGAATCCAAACTCTGAGTTCATGTTTTTCTAATCTCCATTTTTTATAAATAAGCAATAAGTTTAAAATAATAACAAAACTCTTCAAAGGAGATTTAAATGGCCGTGCAAAATTTTGGATCGGGTGGAGGTGGATTTCAACTTAGCCCAGGTATTAATGTTTCTGAAATCGATCTTACAACTGTAGTCCCTTCAGTAGATACAACTTCAGGTGCTATTGCGGGTGTATTTCGTTGGGGTCCTGTTGGCCAACGAATTCTCGTAACTTCAGAAAATGATCTAGCTAACAAGTTTGGTAAGCCAACAAATATCAACCCAGAAACTTGGTTTACTGCTGCATCATTCCTATCATATTCAAGCTCACTTTATGTAAGTAGAGCATCAACTGCTAACCAGTTTTCAGCTATTGCAACAAGCAATACAGCAGTCACAAATGCAAGTACTGCATACACAATTCTAAATACTGATGACTATGCAGTTAAATCAGCATCATTCACATCGAATGCGCCAAACTATATTGCACGTTATGTCGGTGATCTTGGTAATACTCTTAAGATTTCTGTTTGTGGAAGTGCAAATCAATATAGTTCAACATTTGATCTTAAGGCTCAGTCAAATACAACAAGCAATAACACTGCATTGGCAATTACTGTAGGTTCAAATCAGGGTGTTGTGACACTAGATTATGGTGCACTTGCTGCTAACGTTGCTGCTGCTACTGCTATTTCAAACCTTATCTATTCTGGTGATTACATCAAGGTAGGAAATTCCGCAACTATCGGAACTCAATATCTTAAGGTTATTTCAACATCGTCACCAAGCACTGTAGGTAATACTGTATCATTTGCTCTTACATTTGATCAGCCACTTAAGCTTTCAACAAGCATCAGTACTTCTTCAGTCTCACGCTATTGGGAATACTACAATCAGGTTGATGCCGCTCCAGGCATGTCCACATACGTTTCAGTAAACGGAAATACAGCACTTCAACTAGCGAATCCTTTAGCTCAGAATGATGAAGTTCACGTTGTAGTTGTTGACGAAAACGGTGGTTTCACTGGTAATCCTGGTGCTGTTCTTGAAGTCTTTAAGGGTCTTTCGAGAGCTACTGATGCGAAACTATCTGATGGTACAACAAACTATTATAAGGATGTAATCAATTCTGGATCAAATTATGTTTGGTTTGGTGTTGATCGTGTTGGTGCTCCATCAAATACAGCGGTTAATATCGCATCATCAACAAATCAGCTTCCACTTACACTGTCATTTGTCGGTGGTGTAGATTTCGATGAAACTGAAACTGGTATGCCATTTGCAGATATTGCAAAAGCATATGATCTATTTGCTTCACCAGAAGATGTTGATGTTTCACTTATCATGACTGGTATGTCCCGCGGTGGTATTAATGGAACTCAGTCAGGTAATTATCTGATTGATAACCTAGGTGAAGTACGTAAGGATTGTCTAGTTTTTGTTTCGCCAAATAAGGCTAGTGTTGTTAATACATCAACACCAGTTGAAAATATTCTAGGCTTCAGATCATATCTACGTTCATCTTCATACGCAGTTATGGATTCTGGTTACAAATACACATACGATAAGTATAACGATGTATATCGCTATATTCCTCTAAATGGTGATATTGCAGGTCTATGTGCAAGAACTGACCGTACTCGTGATCCTTGGTTCTCACCAGCTGGAACTACTCGCGGCAGCATTAACAATGTAATCAAGCTTGCATTTAATCCAAATGGTTCTCAGAGAGATCAGCTTTACAAGAATAGTGTTAACCCAGTTATCATCATTCCAAACCAAGGTCCGGTTCTTTACGGCGATAAGACACTATTGTCTAAGCCATCTTCGTTTGATCGTATCAACGTACGTAGATTGTTCCTTGTTCTTGAAAAAGCAATTTCTACTGCTGCTAAATCGCTACTATTTGAATTCAATGATGCATTCACTCGTGCGCAATTTGTCAATCTAATTGAGCCTTATCTACGTGATGTCCAAGGTCGCCGCGGCATTTACGATTTCAAAGTCATCTGTGATGAAACAAACAATACACCAGATGTCATTGATACTAATAGATTCGTTGGTGATATTTACATTAAACCTGCAAGATCTATTAACTATATCCAGCTCAACTTTGTTGCTGTAGGCACCGGTGTTGATTTCGCAACAATCACTGGCTAAGATATAAATAAAGACAAGGAGAGCTAATATGGCATTTAGTGTAAATGATATTCGATCAAATCTAAGTCTTGGTGGCGCCCGTCCAACGCTATTCCAAGTCACTCTATCAAGTAACTTCAATCCAGAACTAGCTGGTATTGCTTCATTCATGATCCAGGCGGCATCAATGCCTGGATCTACTATCCAACCAATCGATGTCCCTTACTGGGGTCGTAAGATTAAAATTGCGGGTGACCGTACTTTTGATGATTGGGCAGTAACAGTAATGAATGATGAAGATTTTAAGGTTCGCCATGCACTTGAACTATGGCACAATAAAATCAATTCACTTCGTGGTAACTTAAATACTACAAATAGTTCAGCACCAAATAACTATAAGTCTCAAGCTACTGTTTCACAATATTCGAAAGTTGGACAGATCGTACGAACATATACTTTTTATGGTCTATTCCCAACACAGATTCAACCTATTGATCTAAACTGGGATGCTACAAATCAGATTGAAACATTTGGTGTAAACTTCTCATATGATTGGTATGAAATTACATCACCAAGCACAACTGGTACATTAAATTAATTTTGAATAAGTGAGAATAACATATCATGGCACAAATTTTTGGATTTGAGATTAAGAGAAAAAATCCCGAGCCCATCTCATTTGCCCCTAAAGCAAGTGATGATGGGGCGGTGGTTGTCGCCGAAGGCGGCATTTACGGTACTTATGTAGACTTAGACGGTTCCATTCGAACCGAAGCTGAACTAGTAAATAAGTATCGTGAAATGTCCTATCATCCAGAAATTGATAGAGCAGTCGACGACATCGTAAATGAAGTAGTAACACAAGAACCTGAAAATGAACCAGTTGAACTAATACTTGATGATATTGAAATTTCTGATCGTATTAAGAAACTATTCATTGATGAATTTAGAGGTGTGCTCAAGCTATTAGAGTTTAACTCACAAGGTTATGAAATCTTCAAACGTTGGTATGTCGATGGTAGATTATACTATCATGCTATTCTAAATGAATCACAACCTAAAGAAGGCATTATTGAGCTTCGTTATATTGATCCACGCAAGATCCGTAAAGTTAGAGAAGTAAAGCGTAAAAAATTAGTTGATAATATTCCAACTAATCAGACAAGTAAAGAATACTATATCTATAATGATAAAGGCTTTGCTAAAACTGCAGGTAACGTTTCTTCTATTCCAAATAATAGCGTCGGTGGTGTTAAAATCGCTCGAGATTCTATTATTCACAATACATCTGGTCTGACTTCAATTAACGGTGACTTGGTGCAATCATACTTGCACAAAGCAATTAAACCATTGAACCAATTGAGATCAATGGAAGACTCACTAGTTATTTACAGAATCAGTCGTGCTCCAGAACGCCGTATTTTCTACATTGACGTTGGTAATCTACCTAAAATGAAGGCAGAACAATACGTCCGTGATATTATGACTAAGTTTAAAAATAAACTTGTGTATGATGCTTCTAGCGGTGAGGTTCGAGATGACCGTAAGTTCATGACAATGCTAGAAGACTTCTGGCTACCTCGTCGTGAAGGTAAAGGTACTGAAATTACTACATTGCCAGGCGGTCAAAATCTTGGTCAGATTGAAGATATTGTTTATTTCCAGAAAAAGCTATATCAATCATTGAATGTTCCTATTACAAGACTTGACTCTGAAGGACAGTATAACTTCGGCCGTGGTAATGAGATTACAAGAGATGAAGTCAAGTTTGCAAAGTTTATCAATAGACTACGTAATAGATTTTCTAATCTTTTCACAAAGATTCTAGAAAAGCAATTAATCCTTAAAGGTATTATTACATACGACGAATGGGAAGCAATTAAAACTCAACTTCGTTACAAGTTCTCTCAAGATAACTATTATGCTGAATTGAAAGAAACTGAAATTCTGAGAGAACGAATTTCAATGCTTAAAGATATTGATGATTATGCTGGTAGATTCTATTCTAATGAATGGATTCGTAGACATGTTCTTCGCCAGACTGATGAAGAAATGCAGGAAATTGACAAGCAGATTGAGCAAGAAGCTGATGATCCAAAATATGCACCACCGGCTGAAACACCAATGCCACAGCCTGGACCAGGTGGATCTTCACAAACACTAGCTCCTGCAGGATCTTCACAACTTCCTAATCTTCAAGGTCAATAACTAATTTTAATAAATAGGATATATTTAAAAGGAATATTTTATGCCAGATATAACTGATTTACTTGGTCTAGCAATTGATAAGAATCCAGTAGATTTTGCAGATGCATTTGACGCTATTTTAAGAGATAAGGCAATGACTGCTCTTGAGAATAAGCGCATTGAACTTGCACAAAGCATTTATGGTGAACCTGAAACTGACGACTCATCAGATGAGTTTGATCTAGATTTTGATGGTGATCTTGATGATTTAGACTTAGACCTAGATGATTTAGATCTTGATGATTTGGATTTAGACTCATTCGATAGCGAGGACGACGATGAAGACGCTTAAGACTCAATTTGATCTCTACAGACCTAAAGCGAAAGATGAACAAGATTTCGTTGACAAGCATGTAGTAGATAAAATTAAAGATCGCAACGGAAATGGCGCCGATGTTTTCCAAGGTAACACAAAGCCAGTAGATCGTAAGAAGACTCGCCTCGGTTATAATCCAGGTGAAGATCAGACTGTAAATGAAGGTACTATGCGTCTTTCTAAGGTGCATATTATTCATCATCACGATCACCCTGAAGCAAAAGAATTTGCCAAGAATTATGTAGCTGGTAAGATCGGTGACCACAGAGAAGGTGGTCCTACTGAAAAGGATGAGAAGGCTGCTGATGCTTTCCATACCAGATATAGCTATCGTCATACACGTCACGGTTTCGCAGGTTCAGGTACAACAATCTACCATGACCGCAAAACTGGTGCAGAATGGAAAGTAGATCGCCATCCAAATGGTAAGACATTTTATGGTACTGATCACATCATCTCACCTCATGTTCCAATGCATGAAGAGGTAGAACTTGAAGAAGCTAAGGTAGATTCTTCTCACACATTCCAACACGGCGATGTCGTGAATGTTCACTATCGTGATATATCAGGCAAAACTTTTCACGGTAAAGCAAATGTCGACAAAGCAACATCTTCATTCGTTCATCTTAAGCATCCAAAAATCGATGAAGTATTAAAATTTCATAACGGTGTGAATGGCAAGGGTGGCAATCAAGTTGGTACTGTACCTGGTTCAAGAGCAGGTGGTTACGTAATTTCAAAAGCAATGAATGAAGATCTTGAAGAAGGTGTATCACGTAGTCTTTCATCCGCTATCAATAAAGCGGAAGCTTCTCGTCAGAGAGCAATCAAGAGAGCTGCTCAACAAGTAAAGCGTGGTGGTAGCATTGAAAATGCAATCAGAGATCACGATCTATTCCCTAAGGATGCAGATGCTATTAGAAAACATGCTGGTATGCATGAAGAAGTAGAAGATCTTGACGAAGAAAAAGAAGTTCCTCTAGCTCATCGTCACAAGTATGATATTTCTCACTATCGTGTATTGAATAATGGCAAAGATGTTACACGTCATGATAGTTATGAAGATGCGAAGAACTATGCTGCAAAACATAGAGCCGATCTCAAAAAGAAAGGTTATAAATCAAACGAAGTGACAGTTCATGCATATGTCAAGGAAGAAGTAGAAGATCTTGATGAAGCTGCTGTAAAGATTTCACATGATCGTTATCTTCGTAGCCACGGCAAAAAGGCTGGTGGTGCTGCTGAAGGTATGTGGGTTTTCACACACAAGAAATCAGGTAAAATCAATCTAAACGATAAAAAGCATGCACACATTGCTTCAGGTAAGTTTGCAGATGCATCAAAAGCCGCTAAAAAGTGGGCAATGAAGCACGGACATGATGTAGTTTATGTTGCAGAAGATTTTGCAGATGACCTTCTACGTGATGCTATTTTTGAAATGGCAGAACTTGAAGGCGCCGATCTAACAGAAGTAAATGTTGATGCTCTAGTAGAAGAGATGCTTGAAGCTGTAAAGAATCCTTATGCAGTTGGTATGGCTGCTGCGGAAAAGGCTACTGGTGATACTCCACCACTTAAGAAGTCAACCATCAAAAAAGGCCATGAAATTGCCAAGAAGGTAATGGCTAAGGAAGAAGTTGATCTTGATGAAGATCGTACTTATATTGCAACTTCTGAGAAAAGTAAATTTGGTAAAGGACATCGTGCAAAACTTCTTAATCCAGAAGGTAAACTTGTATTTCTAAGTCAGAAAGCTTATAAGACTCCTGAACACGCAATGGATGCAGCAGAATATCATCATTCACTTCGTATGTTACCTTTACGTACTATGGATGATAAAATGAGCCAATATGATAGAAAATATGATGCTAAGCATTCTATCAAAGAAGATACTGACAATGAAGGCGGTATGGCACTTGATCAGTTGTCAACTGCTGAACGTTCAGTTAAAGCACTTATGCCAAAGATCAAGGATGACACACAACTTCCTGCTTGGGTTCAAGCCAAGTTAACACAAGCGTCATCAATGCTTAATGCTGTTGCTAACTACATGTCAGGACCTTCACAAAAGAAAATTGGCGAAGAAGTTGAAGATCTTGAAGAACTTTCAAAAGGTACTCTTGCTTCATACATAAACAAAGCAATTCCTACCATCCACAATAAAGCATATAATGCTGGAAAAACAGAAGGTTCAGGAAAAGGCTACGATGTGAAGAATATTGTTGGTAGTGTTATGCGCCAACACAGTGTTGATAAAGCACTTAAAAAGCTTACCAAAGAAGATGTAATTAATCGTACTATTGAGAAATATGTAGTTTCAGAATCAGAACTACCTACACCAACTGAACGACTAATTGCTAAACTTGATGGTCTTTCTGAATCACACATTCACACACTTCTATCATTGTTTGAAAGTCTCAATGAAGATAACCAGACAAAAATGTTAAGTGCTGCTGAAACACAAGAAGGTATTAAAGGACTTCTTGATTTTGCAATTAACAGTAGAGGTGCATAATGACTATACGTGCTATTTCAAATAAACCTGGGACTGCTGCAACTGTTCATGTAAATGCTACCGGTAGTATTGTAATTCCAGGAAACAGTTCAGTTAGCACCATTGCTTGTGGTGCAGAAGTTCTTACTGGCGCTGCTATTACTCAGTTATTCTGGGGCTGTGATGCAGGTTCAATCCAGATTGCTAGAAACGGAAATACAGTAGGTGTCTATACTGGTTCAGGTCATCTTGATTATGCTGGTGCAGGTCTTTCACTTACTGTAAATCAGACTTCAAATGTTGATATATCTTTCGTGGGCACATCAAATGGTTATGTTCTTATTGAACTACAAAAGATTGGCAATAACCTAACTGCTAATTCTTCATATTTCCAGGTATAAGAGGATAACATGAAACTTATTACAGAAACCTTCGAAGATGTGCAATATGTCACAGAAGCAAAAGAAGATGGCGGAAAGAACTTTTACATCGAAGGTATTTTCTTGCAGTCTGCTATTAAAAACAGAAATGGTAGAATTTACCCAGAGCATGTAATGGACAAAGAAGTTGCCCGTTACATGAAAGAAGCAGTTGACACTAAAACTGCTATGGGTGAATTAGGTCATCCAAATGGTCCTCAGATTAATCTTGACAGAGTATCACACCGCATTGTATCACTTCGTAAAGAAGGAACCAATTATGTCGGTAAGGCTATGATTACAAATACTCCAATGGGTAATATCGCCAAGGGTATTATGGAATCAGGTGCTAGACTAGGTGTTTCTTCACGTGGTATGGGTTCATTGAAGCTTAACAAGGAAGGTGTCAACGAAGTTCAAGACGATTTCAGATTAGCAACTGCTGCTGATATTGTTGCAGATCCATCTGCTCCAAATGCTTGGGTGAATGGTATCATGGAATCAGTTGATTGGGTCTATGATGATAGACTTGGCTGGAAGGCTATTCAGATTGTTGAAGAAGCCAAGAAGGAAATTGAGGTCGCTGTAGCATCACGTTCATTGACTGAAAGCACAAAATTGAAGATGTTTGAATCTTATTTAAGAAAAATCTCAAAGATCTAATAAAGATAAATAAGTAATAAATTATCCTAAAGGAGTTAAAAATGGAAGAGAATGATAACATTGAGAATGTCAATATCCAAGAAGTTGCGGCTATTGACACTCTCAAGCCTGGCGCTGGTTCAGGTGGTACCGAATCCAAAGCACAAATGCTAGCTACATTTACTACACTTCTTGCACAGCTTGGCAAGGAAGATCTAACAAGCATTTTTGATGCAGTTCAGGCTCAGTATGGTGCTAACAAGGCTCCTGGTGCTGTTGACAATGCTGCAAAGAATGCTGCTACTGTTTCCATGAAGCCATCAGCTGCAATGGGATCTGGTGCATGGAAGGAAGACATCGACGACATGTTCGGTGGCGGTGAAGAAGATCTATCCGAAGAGTTCAAGGAAAAGGCTTCAACAATTTATGAAGCAGCTCTAACAACTCGTCTAAACCTTGAAGTAGCTCGTCTTGAAGAAGAACTAGAAACAATCACTGCTGATCTTGAAGAGCAGTTCAATGAAGCTCTTGAAGAAAAATCAACTGAAATGTTTGAAGAACTATCAGGCAAGCTTGATCAGTATCTTGACTATGTAGTTGAGCAGTGGATGGAAGAAAATACTCTAGCAATTGAAAATAGCATCCGTGCTGAAATTGCAGAAGATTTTATCAAGGGTCTACATAATCTATTCTCTGAACATTATATCACTGTTCCTGAAGAAAAGATTGATCTTGTAGCTGAAATGAAGGCTGAACTTGAAGAAGTTAAGTCAAAGCTCAATGAAGCTATTGATTCAAAGCTTGAACTTCAGAATCTAATCAATGAAGCAACTATCGATGCAACACTCGATGAAGTTTCAACTGGTCTTGCTGAAACACAGATTGAAAAGTTCCGTACTCTAGCAGAAGGCATTGAGTTTACTGATGCCGAAACTTATAGAAGAAAGCTTGAAATCATCAAGGAAAATTATTTCTCAGGTAAGAAACTAGCAGTTAAGTCAACTGGTATGATTACTGAAGAAATTGATGGCACTGATGACTCAATTAATGAATCAGTTGTTCCTGCGCATATGGAAAAATATGTAAAGGCAATTTCAAAAACAATTTCAAAATAAGTAGAATTATAAATAAAATAGCTTAAA
>Ga0208614_1000327_pt1 | contig 15164 bp, 16 predicted proteins | sample CryBogCBE23Jun09_FD_184554 | JGI IMG/M metagenome (GOLD analysis project Ga0208614, IMG submission 184554) | Freshwater microbial communities from Crystal Bog, Wisconsin, USA - CBE23Jun09 (SPAdes) | ecosystem: Environmental > Aquatic > Freshwater > Lake | place: Crystal Bog, Wisconsin, USA...
CAAGTTCGCCTCGGCACTCTGTGAACCCTCAGGCACGCTCATGCCTTCGAACGCTTCAATCACGTTGGGGCCAGCGAAGCCGTAGTCGGTGCCGGAGGTGGCCACAATGAGGTCGGCGTTCGGCACGGCCGAGGCGGAGACGCCGCCCCAGACGTTGCCGAGCAAGACGGCAACCTGGGGGAGGGCAACCTTCTCCTTGTAGTTACGAATGGCTTCCACCATGCGGGTCATCTGGGTGAGGCCGGCGAAGTTTTCGTGCTGGCGAACACCGGAGGAGACGTAGACACTGACGAAGGGCAGCTTCTTAGAAATCGCCAAGTCAGCGGCAGCCTGGAAGGCTTCGCCGGAGACGACACCGAGTGAACCGGCAAAGAAGTCCCAGTTCATGGCGTAGAGGACGATCTGGTGGCCACCCACGGTCGCGAGGCCGTAGGTCGAGGACTCAGACTTGCCGCGCTTGGTCTCGCGGCGCAGCTTGTCGAGGTAGGACTCGTCAGACTCACCAGCACTGCCGCGGCGAATGAGACCAATGAGGTCCTTGCGAATCGACCAGGCGGCGTTGCTGGGCTTGAAGTTCACCAACTCCTGAAATTCGAGCAGTTCTTTGGGGCTGTTGACCTTGCGGCGGTTCGTCAGGTGAGCGCCGACCTTGGGCTCGAACGTGGGCAGACCGACCGGCAGGCCTTCGCCGTAGAACTGGGCGTCGAAGTCGTCATCACGGGGGGCGCTGGAGGTCACGTTCGTATCAGTCATGGGTGTCAATTATGCCACAGACCCCTTATTTTTCTAGGGTGGCTCAGGCCTCGAGGGGCCAATTCATAGTGCTCGTCCGGTAACCCCGGAGTAACTATTTCGATGAAGTGGTCGTCGAGCGAGCTATGCGTCGCGTCGGACGAACAGCACCGTTCCGAGGGCCACGAGTGCGGCGACGTAGGCCGTCAAGATCACGGTGGCCACCCAAGCCGAAAAACTGTGGGCGGTGCCGAGGGGGCTCATCATGGACTGACCCAAATTTGACGGCAAGAACTTGTTTAAGACGTTCTGCCAGGCCGAGGGCAAGAAGTTCGTGATGATCGGAATAATCAACATGACGGCGGCGTAGATAATGATGCTGGCGGCGGTCGTGCGGACAATCAAGCCGAGGCTGAAGCCGAAGAGCCCGAGCAGGGCCAAGTAGAGGCCTGCCAGCAGGACACTCCGTAAAACGCCCGGTGCACCCAAAGTGGTGGAAAGTCCTGCACCCTTGAAGATTGCTTGGCCGATGGTGAAGGCGCCCAAGACGGTGGCTTCACCGACGACGAGGAATGACGCGAAGAGGACGACGCACTTGGCGACAATGACCCGAACGCGCTTCGGCACGGCACTTAACGTGGTGCGAATCGAGGCCGTGGCGTACTCCGAGGTCATCATGAGTGCACCGATGCTGCCCACGGCGAACTGGGCGAAGAAGAGGCCAACGAGTGAGTCGCTGGTCGGGTCGAATGCCGCCCGACCCTCGCCACCGTGATCATTGATGTGGGACTTAATGGCCAGCGCCACTAGGCCACCAATACCTAACGTCAAGACGACAAGCGCGAGAAAGCCAATCAGCGTGGAGCGAACGGTGCGGAATTTAATCCACTCTGACTTAATGACGGACCACACGGTGGGGTTCATTGTTCGACTCCTCGGTGCTGTCCGTATTCAACGGCGTCGGACGTGAGTTCCATAAAGACCTCTTCGAGCGATGCCCGCTGCGGGGTGAGTTCGTGCAGCGCAATGCCCTGAGCGAGGGCGATCTCACCGATGGCTTCGGCCGAGAGGCCGGAGACCGCGATGGCGCCATCGTTCAATGTTTCGAGTGCGCTGGCGTCATTCAGCGCGCGCACGAGGGCGGGGGTGTCGGCGCTGCGAACCAGGACCGATCCGGTGGCCGATTTGGTGAGCTCATCCACCGAGCCGGAGGTGATGAAGTGGCCACGCCCAATAACGATGATTTCATCGGCGCTCACCGCCATTTCACTCATCAGGTGCGATGAAACGAAGACAGTCCGGCCCTCTTTGGCGAGCGAGCGGAAGAAATCGCGAATCCAGCGAATCCCTTCGGGGTCGAGTCCGTTGACGGGTTCGTCAAACAAGAGAATTTGCGGATCGCCCAACAGCGCGCCCGCAATGCCCAGTCGTTGGCTCATGCCAAGTGAGAAGCCACCGATTTTCTTGTCAGCGACCGAAGCGATACCGACGAATTCGAGTACTTCATCAACGCGACGAAAGGGAATGTTGTTCGATGCGGCCAGCGCCCTCAGGTGGTTGCGAGCGCTCCGCTTCGGGTTGACTGCCTTGGCGTCTAAGAGTGCACCCACTTCACGCAGTGGTGTGCGAAGGTCCTGGTAGCGCTGCCCGTTGATGGTGGCCGATCCGGACGTCGCACGGTCGAGACCCATGATGATGCGCATGGTGGTGGACTTTCCCGAACCATTCGGTCCCAGGAATCCCGTGACGACGCCGGGCTTCACCTCGAAATCGAGGTCATTGATCGCGAGAGTGTCGTCGTAGCGCTTTGAGAGGTGGTCGATTTTTAGCATGTGCTCACCCTCACCCTACGAGTTCTGCGCACTCTTCGCACAGGCCCGAGAGCGCGACATGGTGGCGATCCAAGGTGAAGCCAGTGGCGACGCGAAGGTCGCGACTGAATCGATCGAAGAGTTCGCCGGGGACTTCGAAGGTGACGTGGCAATGCTCACAGGTGGCGTGACCGTGCTCACGGCCCGCCAGGTGGTAGACCGCCGCTGAATGCCCAGCGTGGGTGTGCTCAACCAGTGCGTACTCCTCGAGCTCTTCGAGAATCCGGTACACCGTGGAAGGGGAGACGTCGGGCGATTCACGCTGGACGGCGGTGGTAATTGCTTCGGCCGTCTGATGCCCGTCGCTCGCGACCAGTACGTCGACAACGGCGCGCTTGGGCTGTGTGATGCGGCGCCCCTCCTCGCGAAGAGCGGCGAGAACTTCTTGAGCGGTGAGTGTGCGTTGCGCCATGGCTTCTAGCGTAGGTGGTCGGCGAATTACCGCCGCCTCCTAATCTGGAGACATGCGTTCTCCTCAATTCATGGTCGCCCCTGAGCAGGCTCTTCCGGGTCGAGACACCCCATTGGTTGTCACGCAGCCGCACCTCACCTTTGGCTGCGCATTGACCGATGAGCCCGCGGGATCCGAAGTCGCGTACGTCGGCATGGGCTGCTTCTGGGGCGCCGAGCGCAAGTTCTTTCAGACACCTGGTGTGGTGAACACCGTGGTGGGCTACCAAGGTGGCTACACCCCGAACCCGACCTACCAAGAGACGTGCACCGGTCTCACCGGGCACACTGAGGTCGTCAAGGTGGTGTTCGACCCCACCGTGATCTCCTACGCACAGATTCTGGGCGTCTTCTTCGAAAACCACGACCCCACACAGGGGTATCGACAGGGTGGCGACATCGGCACGCAGTACCGCAGCGCGATCTACACCACGTCACCGCAGCAGGCCGAGATGGCCCTCGCCGTGCGCGAGGTGTACCAGGCACAACTCGACGCCAGTGGTTATGGCGCCATCACCACGGAGATCGCGCCCGCCGGCCCGTTCTATATCGCTGAGGACTACCACCAGCAGTACCTCATCGCGAACCCCAATGGCTACTGCGGCATCGGTGGCACGGGTGTGAGTTGCCCCATCGGCCTCGCGCTGTAGGCAAACTTTTTAAGAGCGAGCCGGTAGGCTCGATAGGCCCCGATGCTACGTCGGCCCTACTGTCTGGAGGGAACCAATGAGTTCAACCACCACGTCCACTGTCGCTAAGCGCGACCTCTACTGGATCATGAGTGCCCTGATGTTGGGCATGCTGCTCGCGGCGCTCGACAGCACGATTGTCTCGACCGCACTTCCCACCATTGTCGGCGACCTCCACGGTTCGAGCCACTTGAGCTGGGTTGTCGTGGCCTACTTGCTCGCCTCCACAGTGTCGACCCCGCTGTGGGGCAAGCTCGGCGACCTGCACGGCCGCAAGGTGTACTTCCAAGGCGCCATTGTGCTGTTCTTGGCCGGTTCTATTCTTTGCGGCTTCGCGACATCGATGATTACGTTGATTGTGTTCCGAGCCATTCAGGGCCTCGGCGGTGGCGGATTGATGGTGGGCGCACAGGCCATCATCGCTGACGTCGTCCCGCCCCGCGAACGAGGCAAGTACTCCGGGCTCTTCGGTGCCGTCTTTGGTGCGGCAACGGTCTTGGGACCGCTGCTCGGTGGATTCATCGTTGAATACTGGAGCTGGCGCTGGATCTTCTTCGTCAACATCCCCTTTGGCGCCATCGCCCTCGTGGTCACGGCGACCGCCCTGCCCAATGCGGCGACGCGCGTGAAGCACGTTATTGATTACGCCGGCTTCTTTTTGTTGACCCTCGCATCCACCGCGTTGATTTTGTTCACCTCTCTCGGCGGATCCTCATGGGCGTGGGGCTCGCCTCAGTCGCTAGGCCTCCTGATTGGCGGCGTGCTGTTGACCGTTGCCTTCGTCATGGTGGAGCGCCGAAGCGTTGAGCCGGTTCTCGCTCCTCGCTTGTTTTCGAATCGAGTGTTCTCGTCGGCCTCGGCCATCGGATTTGTCGTTGGCTTCGCCATGTTTGGCGCGCTCACGTTCTTGCCCCTGTACTTCCAGGACGTGCGTGGTGTTTCGCCGACCAACTCGGGTCTTCGCTTGCTGCCCATGATGGTGGGCCTCTTTGGCGCATCGATCATCGTGGGCCAACTTGTTGCCAAGGGCAAGAAATACCGCCCCTTTCCCATCTTCGGCACCGGCATTATGACCGTCGGCCTCGGACTCCTCGGCACTATCGGCGTGGCCACGTCGTCGCTGCTAACCGCCCTGTACATGCTGGTCTTGGGTGTTGGCATCGGTATGGTGATGCAGATCTTGATCACGGCGGTCCAGAATGCGGTGGACATGTCCGACGTTGGTGCGGCAACCGCCGGCGCGAACTTCTTCCGATCCATCGGTGGTTCGTTCGGCACGGCCGTTTTTGGCGCGTTGTTCACCAACGAACTGGCGCACAAGTTCCATGCGTACGCGAGCCATGGCAGCCTGCCATCGTTCTCGTCGATGACGCCGGCGCAGTTGCGACGGCTGCCGTCGAGCGCCTTGGTCTTTATCCGCGAAGCCCTGTCGCAGAGCATTTCCAGCATCTACCTCTGGGCAATCCCCGTGGGTCTGCTGGCACTTGTTTTATCGCTGACCCTGCCCGAAATCCGCCTACGTTCCAGCATCCACCATGGTGCCGACGAGGGCGCGGAGGTACCATCGGAGCCCTTGCTCTAGCCCGGTAGCGAACCCCGTGCGAGCGGGTACGCTTCGTAGTGCGAGGAAGGAGTTGAGATGCCACTGTCAGAACATGAACAGAAGATCCTGGCGGAACTCGAAGAGTCGCTGTCCAAGCAGGACCCCAAGTTCGCCAAGAGCGTTCGAGAGACCAACGTGTACTCACACTCCCTGCGCCGCGTGCGCTGGGCGATTTTGACCTTTCTCCTGGGCCTCGTTGTTCTGGTTGCCTTTGTGCAGAGCGTGATGGTGGGCATTGTGGGTGTCGCCATGATGTTTGTCTCGGCGGTGGTCATTGAACGTAATATCCGTCGCATCGGTCGTGCCTCGTGGCGTGACCTCACACGGCGAACCAATGCCGATGACGCCTCGGCGGTCGGAGGCCCGTTGCGTGGCCTTCGTGACGCATTGAATAAGTTCCGCTCTCGTCCGTAATGTCGAGCCTCGCACCGACCGTCCTGGCGCTTGACATCGGCGCAACGAAGGCGGAGGGCGCAGTGGTCACCGCCTCGGGAGAAATCCTTTCTCGTGCGCGTGTCGGTGTCGCTGAAGCGGGAGACAACTTGCTCGCGGAGATTGTGTCGATGCTGCAAGCGCTGCGACGTGACCAGAACGTCAGTGCGATCGGTGTGGGGTGCGCCGGGCCAATGGGGCAAGGCGGGTCGTGGGTGTCACCACTCAACATCCCCCAGTGGCGAAACCTCGCCCTGCGTGACGAGCTCGCTCGTGCCACCGGTCTTCAGGTCGCGGTTGACGGCGACGTCCGCGCGCTCGCTCTCGCCGAGGGGCACTTTGGTGCCGCGAAAGGGCAAGTGAACTACGCCTCGTTGGTGGTCTCTACCGGCATTGGGGGAGCGCTGGTTCTCGATGGTCGCCTTCTTGACGGTGCCAGTGGCAACAGTGGACACATCGGCCACCTCACGGTGGTCCCCGATGGGCGCGCGTGCTCATGCGGATCGCGCGGATGCCTCGAAGCAGAGGCTTCGGGGTGGGCCATCGCCCAGATGACGGGGCGGCCGCCGGCTGAAGCATCAGTTGAAGTTCGCGTCCGCGTTGCCCAGCTTGTCGGACGAGCTATTGGCTCGCTGGCCGCAGTGTTGGACTTCACGCATTGCTTCGTCGCGGGCTCGGTGGCGCTCGGCTTCGGTGATGAGTTCTTTGCCGAGGCAACCCAACACGCGCGGTCGGTCGCGACATTGGATTTTGCGAAAGATATTGCCGTAGTGCGCTCCGGACTTGGGGCTGATGGACCTATTCTTGGAGCAGCACTCGTCGGAAGGCACTTCTCGGAATGAAGCAGTTTTGGACGCCCGGTCTCGGACGGTACATGCTTCGTCATCCCTCCGCGGTTCCCGTTCTCGCACGCGCAGCCTGGCGGCTTCGCCGCGATGCGTGGTGGCGCTCCGCCCCCTTCTTGCCACTCCCCGGGGACGCCTACTGGAAGTTTCGAATAACCACGGTCGCCGGCACTACGGGCGAGCTTGACCCCCGAGGTGTGGTCGACGCCGCCCGCTGGTCACTGCGACAACGAGTGGGAGCGTAAGCCACTATGGGCCGCGTACTTCTCCTCAACGCAACGTTTGAACCGTTGCAGTTGGTGAGTGAACGTCGCGCGGTTGTCTTGTTGCTCGCCGGCCGGGCCGAGTCCATCGCCACCGCCGAGAATCCACCGGTCTGTCACTCACCGTCGATGAACGTCGAGATCCCCTCGATTGTTCGTCTCCACGACATGGTGCGCATCCCGGTCAAGATGCGGACACCGCCGTTGACGCGACGGTCGTTGTTGGTACGTGATAACTACACCTGTGCCTACTGCCATGGTCCCGCCGACACCATCGACCACGTGGTGCCTCGCAGTCGAGGTGGGCGTCACGAGTGGACGAACGTCGTGGCGTGCTGCCGCCGTGACAACATGAAAAAGAGCGATCGACTGCTGTCAGAAATTGGCTGGCGATTACAGTTTGAACCGCGACCTCCCGAGGGGCCGTGGTGGCGCTGGCGTCACCTTTCTGACCCTGACCCCTTGTGGGCCCCCTTTCTGCCAAAGGCATCATGAGCTTCGACATCGAAGAGTTGTACGACTACGACACGCTTCGCCAACTCCAACACCCAACCATGTTCTCGATTCGTCTGGGCGCACCGACCATCGTGTTGGGCGGCAGTCAGTCGGACGCCATACTCGCCGACGCGGCCGGTGCTGTCCCGCTTCGCCGCCGCCGAGGTGGCGGCGGGGCCGTGTTACTGCAACCGGGTGATGCCTGGGTCGACTGGTGGATCCCACGCGATGACCCCCGCTGGCGCGTCGACATTCACGAGTGCTCATACATGGTGGGCGAGTGGTGGCGCATCGCGCTCTCGACAGTGGGCGTTGCCGCCACGATGCACGTCGGCAATGTCATTGATGAGCCCGAACATCGCGTGGCCTGCTTCAGTGGTCGCGGCCCTGGGGAGATCTTCATCGACAATCGCAAGGCAGTTGGCCTGACTCAATGGCGTGTTCGCGAAGGCATGTTTTTATCGACGGTGTTTCACGCCTCGCCCTCGATCGATCTGCTGATGTTTTTGCGTGAGCCTGCCCCGACCTTGGGTGATGCGCTTGGGCATCATCAGCTCGACCTCCTCGGCCTCGATGCCGAAGACCTGGTGGCGCAGCTACGCCACCTGAGTGCGCCGGAATCCTTCCGGCAGCTCTTTTTGCTGGCCTAACCAGCACTTTTAAAAATTCAGTGAGACGGCGTGGGGATTCCCACGCCGTTTTTTGATGCCAAGTGGCGGGATTTGCCCCTTTGGTGGAGGGAAGTGGTGGGATTTGGTGCTACTGTGGTGCGCAGTGGCGCAAAGTGGAGCGCCTGTGAGGAAGCTATGAGTCTGTTCGTTGGGGATGCGAGGCACACGCTTGACGCCAAGGGTCGACTCATCATGCCCGCGAAGTACCGCCCCGATTTCCTTGCGGGTGCCTACCTTTCACCAGAACTTGGTGGCTGCGTGTCGATCTACACCATCGAAGTCTTCGAGCAGAAGGCGAAGTCCTTCGTCGCCAAGCGCGAGGAAGAGGGTGGCCTCGAGGCCAGCCGCTACTGGGCCATGCTCGCCGCTCACGTTGATGTCGACCGTCAGGGCCGCTTCGTGGTGCCGCCGGTGCTGCGCACCGACTCGGAGCTCGACGGTGAAGTGGTCATCATCGGTGCCATTGACCACCTTGAAATCTGGAACCCTGAGCGTCTGCGCAACCGCGTTGAAGTTCCCGGTGCGTCGATTTTGAAGATGGACCGCCATGACGCTTAGCCCTTCACTCTTTCGCCCGCGATCCATGAGCAGCCTGGCAATGTCAGCAGTGGGAGGGGCAATCTCCGCCTGCGCCTCCGAACGCGACATTGAAAGGCTGCCGGTGGAGCGCGGGGAGTATCACGTTCCCGTCCTGGCCGACGAAGTGGTGGCCCTCTTGAGCGCTATCGACGGTGGTGTTGTTATTGACGCCACACTTGGCGGCGGGGGCCACAGCGCCCTGCTGCTGGCAGCCAATCCCACCATTCGTGTCCTCGGAATTGACCGGGACCCCGAAGCGCGCGCAACGGCCGCCGCAACGCTGGCGCCGTACGCCGGTCGTTTCTGCATTGCGGCTGCGACCTTTGCCCAGATCGCCACCGTTGTCCGTGAAAACGATTCATGGATTGACGGCGCACCGGTCGTGGGTGTCTTGATGGACCTCGGTGTGTCCTCGCACCAGCTCGACGAAGGCTCGCGAGGCTTCTCTTTCCGCGCCGATGCGCCACTCGATATGCGTATGGATCCGACCACGGGATTGACCGCCGCGGAGTACATCGCCCAGGCCGATCTTCATGATTTCACGCGTCTGCTTCGCGCCAATGGTGAGGATCGCTTCGCCTTCGCGATTGCCAAGTCGGTGCTCGCCGCCTGTCCGCAAACGACCGATGAACTGTCGGCGGCCGTTGAACGCGTCGTCCCCATGGCCGCACGCCGCAAGGGCCACGTTGCGACCCGTGTTTTTCAAGCTCTTCGCATTGCCGTCAACGATGAAATCGGCCAACTCGAAGCAGGGCTCGCAGGGGCCTTGCAGGTGTTGTCCACCGACGGTGTGCTCGCCGTGATCTCGTACCACTCGGGTGAAGACCGTCTGGTGAAGAGCACGTTTGCCACGTGGGCGACCGGGGGCTGCACCTGCGTGCACGCCCTGGGCTGCGTCTGCGGCGCCGTTGCCCTGGCCACGGTGGACCGTGCCAGTTCGCAGCTGGCCACGGCAGCAGAAATCGAATCAAACCCTCGCGCCCGTTCCGCTCGGCTGCGCGTTGCCCGAAAGGTTGCCCCATGAGCATCATTAACTTCCCGCGCACATTCCGTACACCCACGACGACGACGGGTACCCGTCGCCCGCGCACGACGACGCCAACGTCGACGCGTACCGTTCGCACCCCCGTCACGCGTACGGGGATGCCCCGCGCCTACCGCGCGAGCATTGTGGTGATGGCGGTCGCCCTTGGCATTATGACGTTCAGCATGTTGTTCGATGGTCAGCGTCAGGTCGACTTGTACAACCTGCAGACCACGCTCCAGAACGACCAGTCGGCCTACGCGATTCAGCTGAGCTCCTTTAGTGCGCTGTCGGCACCTGGCGCCGTCGCCACTCACGCACAAACGCTGCACCTTGTTGAGCCCACAACCGTGAGCCAAGTTCCGTCGACGTCACTTGACGCGACCCTGCCATTGCCTACGTTCTCTGGGTACGCACCGGTCACGCCAAGGACGCAGCGGTGAGCACCCACAACACCTCCGCTCACGCGCGACCCCGCTCCACCGCCACCCCCGCCAAGAGCGAGCGCTGGCGCCGCATTCGACTGATTCACCTGATCTATTTCGCCATATTCGCCGTGCTCGCACTGCGACTGGTCGTCTTGCAAGTCGCTGACCACAGCGCCGCTGCGAAGCAGTCGCTGAGCCAGGTGCGAAGCGAGAAGACCATTAAGGCACTTCGTGCGGGAATCTATGACCGCTACGGCCACACCATGGCCATCTCGGAACCCACATCGTTCATTCTCGCCGACGACTTCCAGATAAAAGATCCCGCCAAGGAAGCGGCCGCCATGAGTGGTTTGGTGCAGATTCCGGTCGCGAAGTTGACCGCACTGTTGTCGGAACACAATGGCTACGTCATCTTGAACCCCAACCTTCCGCTCACGTTGGGGCGTGAAATTGCCTCGCAGGCCTTCGCGGGTATCAACGTTTTTGACTCCGCGTCCCGCTCCTACCCCAACGGCACGCTGGCCCAGTCAATTCTGGGTGGTACCAACGCCACCGGCAAGGGCACCACGGGCCTTGAATACCAGTACCAAACGATGCTCGCCGGTGTTGATGGGCTTTCGCGTGACTACGAAGACAAGAACACCGGTGTTGCGCTGCCCAGTACGTACACCCAGGTGATCAAGAAGGCGCACCCCGGCGTTGGCCTCGAACTCACAATCGACAACTCGCTGCAGTTTGTCACCGAGCACGTTCTGGCGGCGCAGCTGCACGCGGTGAACGGCATCACCGGTCAGGCCATTGTGATGGACGTGAAGACGGGCGAAATTCTCGCTGATGCGTCTCTCGTGAACACCCAGACCAATCCTGGAGTCTTAGGGCCGGTACCCGCGTGGGGACGCAACGTTGGTGTCCCAGGCATCGAGCAGACGATTAACAATCTGCCCTTCACCCAGGCCTACGAGCCCGGCTCCGTCTTCAAGGTCGTCACCTTTTCTGCCGCCCTGCAGGCTGGTGCCATCACCCCGTCGAGCGTGTTCGCAATTCCCAACTCCGTGGTTGTCGGCACCCGCGTGTTCCACGACGCCGAAGGTCACGGTCTTGAACATCTCAGTGCCACACAAATTCTTGCGCAGTCGTCCAACATCGGCACCTATGAAGTTGGTGCCCGTATCGGTGAGAACAAGATTTTGGCCCAGGTGGAGCGCATGGGATTCGGCCAACTGACGTCAGTGAACTTTCCTGGTGAAACGGCCGGACTTCTCGTCGATGCGGCGAATTGGTACGCGTCTGACCAGGTGGCGCTCCCGATTGGTCAGGTCGACGCCGTGCCGGCCATTCAGGTGCTGAATGCCTACAACTCGATTGCCAACAACGGTGTCTTCGTGGAGCCCAAGCTCGTGCGTGCCTACGTCGAGCCAACGGGCACCGTGGTGGCGACCGCCCCGTCGGTCAGTCGACAGGCGCTCTCGCCACAAGTAGCGCAAACCATGAACCACATGCTGCAGCAGGTGGTGTTGGCCGGAACGGGAACGAACGCGATCATTCCCGGGTATCAGGTCGCTGGTAAGACCGGTACGGCCACCATTCCAAACCCGCACGCCGACAAGTTGCTGGTGGGGGAGTACAACGCCAGTTTCGTGGGCTTCGCCCCCGCGAACGCTCCCGTGTTCTCGATCATTGTGGTGATTGAACGTCCCACGACGACAATCTTCGGTGGTGCGGTGGCCGCTCCGGTTTTCCAGCAGATCATGAGCTACGCCCTGCACCACTACAACATCCCCTCGAACGGCACTATGGTCAATCCATTGAAGGGCCAAGCCGGTTTCAGTTCGGACGTGACCTGATGCAGCTCGGCGAACTCTTTGACGACCTGACGTTCGATCTCGCCACCGCCGCGATTGACGTGGTGAGTGTGGAGATTGACTCGCGAGCCTGCACGCCCGGGGCCCTCTTTTTCGCCGTGCCCGGTGCCACGACGTCGGGCGTTGCCCACGTTGCCCAGGCTGTCGCCAATGGTGCGGTAGCCGTGGTGGCAACCGAAGCACTTGCGTGCGACGTGCCCGTCGTGGTGGTGACCCCGCAGCGTTTGCGTCTGGCCCTGGGGCACGCGGCCGAAGCGGTGACGGGATGGCCCGCCTCCGATATGCAGCTCGTCGGTGTGACCGGTACCAATGGCAAGACATCGGTCGCCACATTGATCGCCGACCTGTCGCGCCAACTCGGGTGGCATGGTGCCTCGATTGGCACGTTGACGAACGCCCGCACGACCCCTGCTCCGCCCGAGCTCTGGCGATCACTCGCCGCTATTCGTGCATCGGCGACTACACCGTCGCCGAGTGTGGTGGCGCTTGAAGTGTCGAGTCATGCACTCGACCAAGAACGCGTGGCTGGCGTGCACTTTGCCGTGGCGGTCTTTACCAACCTGTCGCACGACCACCTCGACTACCACGGAACGATGGAGGCCTACTTTGCCGCCAAGGCGAAACTCTTCACGCCGGAGTTTGCCTCGCGTGCCGTCATCTGGTGTGACGACCCCTACGGTGACCAACTTCGGGGAGCGACATCGCTGCCCGTAACTGTTGTGCGCCGTAACGACGCTGCCGTGACGCACGCGTCGCTTACCGGAACCGACTTTCTCTGGCGTGGGCACCAGGTGCACTCACCGCTCATTGGCGACTACAACATCGATAACGCCCTGCTGGCCCTCGCAACCATGGCCGCTCTCGGGGCCGACGAGGCCGAACTGGCGCGCGCCATGGCCCACGTCACACCGATTCCTGGGCGTTGTGAGTTGGTCTCTTCGACGGGCCCGACGGTGGTGGTGGACTACGCCCACACGCCCGCTGGCTTGGAGCGGCTGCTGACAACGGTGCGCACACTGCACGAGGGCCGCATCATTACGGTCTTTGGCTGCGGCGGCGACCGCGACACAACCAAGCGTGCCGACATGGGCCGCATTGCATCGACCTTGTCCGATGTGGCGGTCGTCACGTCGGATAACCCGCGCACGGAAGACCCCGCTGCCATTATCGATCAGGTGATTGCGGGTTGTGACCCATCGCGGGTGGAACGGGTCATTGACCGCCGTGACGCTATCGCCCGAGCGTTGGACATTGCTGGCCCGAGTGACGTTGTCGTCATTGCCGGAAAGGGCCACGAAACGACACAAATTATTGGTGAGCACGTTCTAGCCTTTGATGACCGCGCTGTTGCTCGAGAACTGCTGAAGTGAGGATGCCATGCTGAGTTTGATGAAGTCCGGCGGCGCCGCATTCCTCATTGCCCTGCTGATGACACCACTCTGGATTCGATTCGTCGTGGCGCGGTCGATGGGCCAGCGCATTCGCGAAGACGGCCCCGCGTCCCACCAGGTGAAGGCCGGCACCCCCACCATGGGTGGCGTGGTGATTGTGGCCGCCACCGTCATTGGCTATATCTGTGGGCACCTGTGGACCAAGCTCCCCTTTACCCGCAGCGGGTACCTTGTCGTTGCCGTCGTGGTGGCCTCCGGCGCTCTGGGTTTCCTTGATGACGTCATCGGTATTCGCAACGCCCGCAACCTCGGCCTGAATAAGCGCGGCAAGTTTGCCGGCCAGTTGCTCATTGCCGGAGGATTCGCGGCCGCCGGTATCTATTGGGTCCACACCTCAATCCACCTCTCCTTCACCCGCGTGACGTTCCCTGGGTGGAACCTGACGGTCTTCGGGTGGATGGCGTTGGCCGCCTTTGTGATCGTGGCCACATCCAACGCCGTCAATCTGACCGATGGCCTGGACGGCCTCGCGGCCGGCTCGGGGGCTTTTTGTTTCACGGTGTTGTCCATCATCGGCTACTGGCAGTATCGCCACTTTGGGATTTACCACCTGCACGACTCGCTCGACTTAGGTCTCGTTGCGGTGGCGATGGTCGGTGCCTGCCTTGGCTTTCTGTGGTGGAATGCCGCACCGGCTCGTATTTACATGGGCGACACTGGGTCGCTGGCGATCGGCACCGGCTTAGGTGCGCTGTGTCTCTTGATGAACCTTGACTTGTTGCTGCCCATCATTGGCGGACTCTTCGTCGCCGAGACGCTCTCAGTGATTTTGCAGGTGTTTAGCTACCGGGTCTTTGGGCGTCGCATCTTTCGCATGGCCCCTTTCCACCACCACTTTGAACTGCGCGGATGGCCGGAAATCACGGTCATTATTCGGTTCTGGATTCTGGCCGGACTGCTCGCCGCGCTGGGCCTCGGCATTTTCTACAGTGACTTCATCAAGATTGCGGGAGTGGCATGAGTCTCTTTGATCGTTTCCCTCGGGTGCACACCACCGGTGACAAGTTGATCAACGCAATGCTGATCAACATCATGCTGTTGGTGACCTGTGGCACCCTGGCCGTGGCATCGGCGTCGGAAGGGCAGGCCGCAGTGAGCGGTTCGGCCTTCTCCATCATGGAGATGCAGGTGCTGTGGATTGGGGTCGGCGCAATCGGTTTCTGGTTCATGATGACGGTGCCACTGAAGGCCATCATGCGCCCTTCACTCGTGTATGTTGCCTTGACCTGCGCGCTGGTGCTGTTGGCCTACGTCGACGTCCGTGGTACCAAGGTTGATGGTGCGCGTCGCTGGATCCGCATGGCGGGACTCGACTTGCAGCCATCTGAGTTGTTCAAGATTGCGACCGTGGTGGGCCTCGCGGTGCTCATTTCCCACTTCAGCACCGTGATCGGCAACGGACAGCGACTCATCGCAGTCTTGCTTCCGATTGGGTTTGGCGTGCTCTTGATTGTCGGCGGTAAGGACTTTGGTACCGCCAGCATCGTGGTGGCCATTGCCCTGATGATGCTCTACACCGCTGGTGTTTCCTCACGCAAGCTCGTGTTGACGATGGCAGCGGGCGTGACGTTTTTTGTCCTTGCACTTATGACGCATCCGTTTCAGTACGTACGCGCTCGCTTCACGGCCTTTCTTCACCCAGCCCAGGACACGGCCGGCGCTGGGTGGCAGTTGCTGCAGTCCAAAATTGGTCTCGGTGCGGGTGGTCTCTTCGGTCTGGGCTACGGTCACAGCCGCGAGAAGTGGGGGCTGCTGCCGAATCCTCACAC